>Ga0247735_1000077_pt1 | contig 56719 bp, 49 predicted proteins | sample UWRJL178409R2_FD_180934 | JGI IMG/M metagenome (GOLD analysis project Ga0247735, IMG submission 180934) | Plant litter microbial communities from Arlington Agricultural Research Station in Wisconsin, United States - UWRJ-L178-409R-2 | ecosystem: Environmental > Terrestrial > Plant litter >... | reverse complement strand
GGCTGTCATTATTGAACACAGCGGATGTGATGCCTGAAGGTTGGAAGTTGCTGAGACCGGCAGGCGATACGAAACTCAGTTGCTGAGACGGAAGGGCAACCAAAATACTAAATGTATATGGTTTAAACTTGCTTAACTGCCCGCTGACAGTCCTGGTTGATCCATTGCGCGTGATCTGTGTATACGTTTCAACCGGCAGGTTCTCATTGGCCTGCTGTAAAGTGTATAAGGCATTGGCCGCTGTATCGCTTGAGGCCGTTGGCGTGTAATCTTTTACATATTTTACAAAGCTTGTTTGTACACTGCCATCGCTCCGGGTTGTCTGTGTACTGGTCGGTAATTTATGATAAGGGCTGGCAAATGTATTGATCAGCATCGCGGTTTGGTATTTCGACGTATCGTTCAGATCATATGTTTTTGTAACCGTGGTATCCCGCAGTTTTGATGTAGCGGTAAAAATGCTGTATTTCGAATAGCTTCTGACTGACGATGTATTGTCCTCGAATTTCAGTCCGTTTACGATCACCGGCGTAATATAGCTGCGTTTATAATGGTAAATGGTTTCTGTTACTTTCTGCCCTGTTTCATTATAAGCCGTCACACTTAACGGCATTCCACGTTCGAAGCCATAATTGATATCTGGCGCAAATGGGTAAGTTCTTTTATCGTTTGTAACGAATGTTGCTGTGCCGCAGCCAATACGCGCAGCGTATTCTATTGTCGGTGTCCAATCCGGCGATGCGGCTACGTCCCAGTTCATGGCGGGTATGCTGTAGCGGTAAAATATATTGCCTGTACCGCCGGCGCTGACGCGGACGTAACCATACAGCACACTGTTACCTGTCGTAGAAAGATCCGCTTCTGACCGTATTGTAGTTGCTCCCCATTTGGCTTCCGTTGTACCGCTCCCCGAATAGGCAGTGGTAAATGCATATGCCGGCATTGTCACTATCCGGCCGCTGGATAGCCCCGTCGTAGGGTTCAGGTAACTATAGTTCGTTACCATATTCCGCGCGCTGTCGATTCCATCGTAACGAATAGTTTGTTTGACACGTACGCCAGCACCTTTCTGTACCACCTGAGCGGTAGAATCGTAAAAATCATTAGGCTCATACACCAGCGTTGTGCTGCCTGCGTTAATGTTGGTTATACTCTTTAGCATCCCGTTAGCTACTGTTAGCGGGTTTACGGCACGGTCACTGCCGGTTAGCACATAGGGATAACTTGCCGACGCGGCCCCTGGTGCATAAGTGCGGTAACGCTCAAGACTACTGTTTGACGGATTGACGTATACCTTGGGTACTAACGAGGTGGTATCTGAGCTGCCATTATAATAGCCCCAAAGGTCCTGTGCTTTAGAAGTAGAATCGGGCATAGCTAATGTTTCACCCGACGCACTCATCCCCTGATAACCAAAAGTATATTCATCCAGCAAGTCGGTGTATTTGACAGATTTTGCACCCGACATTTCCGAACGCCGGATCTGGACCTCTGTGAGGTAATGCCGCAGGTAATTACTGGCACTGCCGGGATTGACCGGTTTTTTATAAGTTAAACTGACCGCTCTTCCAAATCCGGTGATATTCCTGATCAAAGGTGAACCAAGGCCCCCGTCCTGCATAATGTTATCTTCCGGCTCACCGCCAGGCAAAACACTGCCATACCAGAATTTGAGCGTTGTTGCGGGTGCATCACCATTATATGTTGTGACCCGGGTCAGGCATTTCATCTGATTATCGAATTTTACAGAATATTGTTTAATAGCTGCACCGTTGCCAGTTGCCAGTTTTAGTGAAGCGTAGTCGATGCTGTTAAATCCGGCCGTACCATAGCCAAATAAGATCGTGTTCCCAAGCGGGTCCGTCATGCTGCTCAGTTTCCATGAACGGTAGTAAGTGACGCCGCCCGAAAACTGGTTATAGAAACGTTTATTGTATGCGGGTAAAGTTCCTGCTACGGTCCTTAAATTTGTGTACTCCGTTTCGCTAAAGTTATAAGAAACGCCCTGGTCGTTAACAATATAAAACGAACCTATACGGCTGTTACTATCAAATGAATAGGACACCTTAAGGTCCTGATAAGGCATTACTTTGATATTATGCGCCGCGTCAATTACCAGGTCACAACTCAGTCCGGGGGCATTCACGTGAAATATGTCGGGTTCCGTATCCGAGTAATCCGTAAAATTGGTGTTCAGGTAGTTGATATCCGTCGTCTCATCCGTGCAAACCGCCGTGTTGCCATCATTGGCGATATTAAAATTATTGACCTTGGTGCCGTTGCTATTGTACACCCAGCCTGCCCTGCCGGCATCCACAACGGGGTTGTCATCGGGGAGACCGCGCAGCTCACGGGTTACCTGGCCTCCTGCAGCCAGAGCCCAGCCCATACCGGCCGTTCCGTCAACGTCTTTGACACGCACCCCGCTACCGGAATAAACCAGCGTAACGGGTACCGACAACTGCCCGGTGCTCATTGTGTATAGCGGAATGGCCGCCAGCGGCATACCTGTGTAATTATTGACCGATATGGATTGACCCTGGGAAAAAACGTGAGAACTTACCAAAAGCCCAAAGAAGCAGGCCAGAACTGGTTTAATACGCATAGTATAATTGTGATAATTAAAGGGTTTTTAGCGTGCTAAATATATAGAAATGTTTTATTTGTTATTGCTTTTTCTTCAACATATGTACATCTCTTTTTTAGCCCCAGGAAAATAGGGTGAATAAGATATAATTAAGCTCATACATGCAAAGATAGTTTGTAAAAGCCCCTTTAATGGTGACGCTATATTGTCAGTTGTGGTGGGGGCTGCAATTTAATGTTAGTTGGGGTGGCTAATCCTATTCTTTAAAAGGTAAACTTCGAATCTACTAGGAACAGTACCTTTTAAGAAAGAAGTCTAAGCGCTAAAATAGACAGCTGTCTTATTTTATTATCAAAGTTGTGTATTGAACGTTGCATATAACCAAGTACATTGTTATTGGATGCCTAACAGCGATAAAGGTGCAGGACAAGCTAACTATCCAAATTTTGAGATTGGGTTGGGTGAGTTGGTTACTAAGTTGGAGTTTAATCCAATGGAGGTGATTAAAGATAAATAATAAGCTTGATACTCGTCCTAAAACTTAACCTGGCGATTTTTCTATGACCTCGGCTCTTATTTCTTTAAAAAAAAGTGGAGTTTAACGATAAACTTATCCCCAGCCTTAGGATTGAAAGTCAAAAATGAATCTTTAAGTAACATACATTTTAACTGTATTTCGGAAATTTCAAGGTCTGTAAATCCTTTTACAGTGTTATAGGTTATTCCAGTGAAGGTTTTAATTTCATAGTTATCGTCTCTCCATCCCTCTTGAAGATTTGGATTTAAGTAAGAATCTAAATTTATAATACTGGTAGTATGATCCTTCGCAAATGAGAAGTTCAAATTATACGATTCAGCGACATAGGAGTAAGAATGGTATCTTAACTTATCCTTGCTAGCAAAGTTGTAACCCATTTTGACTATTCTAAAATATCTTTTTCTATTTTCAAAACTATGAAGATTACGACCGTAATATGTAAAAAGTAACTTAATTACTTCGTTGTTATAAGCTAGGTTTTCAAGTTCAGGAATAAGTTTATTTGCGTCGTCAAATTTTTCTTTTTCAACCAGATAGTTATACTTAAGGACTAACGAATAAGGCCTTGCATCCTCATTCTCATACAGTTCAGTTAAATAATATATCAATGATGTATCTGATGGGCCATTCGAAGCCTCAAGCCTTTTACGATAGTTTTAAATTTTCAAAAGTAAAATTGTTATCGTTTAAAAGTTTGTATGCTTCATTCTGAATTTTGCTGTAAAACCCACTAACTATTTTATTAAAAGGTAACGAGTTCGGATGAGTTCTTTTAATAGTTGAAGAAGCGGCATCCCACATAGTATTTTTCACTCTTATACCAGTGTTAAAGGTGGTATTGTTGCCATTGAAGTTACTCTAACTACTACAGGGTAAATATCATCTGCTTTTGGCCTCTTGTCATTAAGAAGTACTTTGAAGTAAACCATGATTTTGATTTTATGGTCACCCGACGTACCATCAGTGTACTAACACTTGTACTATCATTAAAAGCACTTTGACAGCTAAGGCTGCTATTAAACAAAAAAAGCCTTACAGAAATGTAAGGCTTTGTGGGAGTTACTGGGTTCGAACCAGTTACCCTCTGCTTGTAAGAAGGAAGCGTTATTTACGTTTCCAATAGCTACCCTTCAAATCTCCTTTAAGCTGAAAGCTTAAACCATACTAAACCACGAGTTACAAACTCGCGGCAGCGGGTGAAAGCCCAAAAGTCCAAGGTTTTCACTTATGATGTAAGTTCAGAACTTTTTAACTGTGATATTTTTTTGTCTTGCTTGTTTGCTTCTACCTGCTTTAAAAACTCATCCCTGCTTGATATGGCTACCTGTAAACTTTGAAGCCATTCGTTTATATCTACACCACACGCTTTAAAATGGTTTATGTCCCAGTTTTTTTTATTTATTTGTTCAAATACACTTTGAGCTTCTGGAATGCCTATAAAAAGAGCTGTTTTTAGTTTTGCTTCCTGAAGAGTCGCCTGCAAGTAAGAGTTGGGGGCGGCACTCAATGGCGGTGTTTTGGAATAGTCATCTATCACAGATACTATTTTCTTTAAAGAAACATTACTGTCAAAAGGCAATGGGGTCTGCTTATTCACACTCTCTATCACATCACTAAAGAAAGCACTATGTCTTTCATATGGTATTGAATACTGTAGTCCCTTTTTATTGTAATACTCTTTAAGGATAAATGGAAAATCAAGACTTGTCTTCACATCTTTTTTCCATAAGGGGTATACAACAAAGTGCGGTCTGTATTCTTCTGTTCTCGGCAGCTTTATCAATTCTAAACCGATTATTGTCGTCCCGACTACTTTATATAATTTGTCCTGGGCATACAAAGCCAATTGAGGAAAGGCATTTTTCCAATCCTCAATCACTTTCTTTTTTATTTCTTTATCTATTGCCATTCTTAAATTAAGGTCTGATTATTTGTATTGCATATCCTGGAAAGCTATTTGAGTATTTCAAGAATTGGCTGCTACTCATTACAGCACTGCCAAACTTGTAGTCGAAAATAGTCATAGTCTGATGGTTAACTACATCTAAAAACCCTTTCCCTGCCGAGCCATTAAAATATTGATTAAATTGTAATCCTCTATTTCCGTATATACTTTGATAACGGTTCAGTAGATTGTTAGCGTAAGTGTGTTTTGCTGTTCCTGCAAATCTTCCTGTTCCCCCTATTGCATTTTCGGCCTTCTGTGCTGCCCTTGTTAAAAGCTGCAAATCGGTCATACCCTCCTTAGCGGCCAAGTTCTCCATAAAGTCCGCCCTTCTTCCAACACCCCTAATCAAGTAGTTGCCTCCAATTTCCCCTGATGCTAAACCACCGCTCATAACCATTATGGCACCATGGGCAACCCCGGTCGCCATATCTAATCCCCGCTGATTTGCTCTTATACCATCTTGAAAAGCCTGTGGAGATTGCAAATATCGAATTTGTGTCTGTACCTCGGGTATATTATTGTTAAGATACAAATTGCCATTAAGACGTGGATCCCAACCTTCTGCTGATAATGACGGAATACCCGAGTTGATTAGAGCCCCACCATTCCAGTTAGATATATTTTGCATCATCGAAGTGGCTCTTTCGGCATCAATATTTAAGAACGTCGCCAATGTATTTGCATTGTCACCGGGATCTGCAACCAGATGCCAATTTTTATCATAATGCCAATTGGTTTCTCCTCCCGTCGGGTCACTACTACTCACCGGGTTATTCCCCATCCCCTCATAAGGAGAGGCATACTGCCCGGCGGGATCAATGCTCAACCACCTGCCAATCCGGCCATCATACATGCGCAGGTCAAAGTTGTTATAACCGGTTGCCCCATCTTTTTCGGCATAGGCGCCCTGGTATTCATAGCGGTATTTTATGCCTGCTGTTCTGGCTACACTACCGTAGGGATAATAGTCGGTATAGTTGATTATATCAGCCAGGCCGTTTACCTTATTACGGTTTATAACTACTTTAACGCTCCCTACGTTATCTTTCAATTCGTAATAATAATTGTTTCCGGCAACAAAATAAGTACCCAGCCTGTCGGCGCCGTAAACGGGTAGTTCGGTTATGGTTGGGGTAGTGCCGGTATAAATTGCCATTACACTGCCGCTTGCATCATACACATAGTAAGTTGTGCCGTTTTGGTTTACTGCTTTTATGCGGTTGCCGCTTTCATCATACGTGTAGGTAACTTTTGGTATGGTTAGGCCCTCATCGTTGTATACTCCTGTTATTTTGCCGGCAACATCATATTTTAAATACGTGGTAACTTTACTTCCATCGGGCTGGGTTTGTGTCTGGGTTTTTAGCTGGCCCAGTTCGTCATATATATAAGTAGCATAATTATTAGTCCCGTCAGTATTACCTACTGTGGTTAGCTTATTGGTGTTTGCCTGGTAGGTGTATTTGCTAAAATCATCACCAAGGGCGCCGGTGTTATTGGTACGCTGCAGCCCGTTTATATTGCCGTTAGCGTCATAGCTGATGCCGCTTTCTTTAAACATGGTACCCGGTGTAAAAGCCGGGGTTGTAAAGTTGGGTGTACCCCAGGTTGCTGTAGTAAGCTGGTATTTGTTATCGTACCCATAGGTATACATGGTGGGGTCCTGCAGTCCTGGCGCAATAGATGGCTTATTGCTTTGCCAGCTAATACCATTAACATTACCATTGTAATAGGTTTGCTGCCCGGTGGGTACGCTTGTAATATTGCTTCCTGCACGGCTATAATCGTTAGGGAAATATTCTACCTGCATGCCAAAGGCATCGGCTGCAAAGCTGTTAGTACCATCCTTACCAGGGTCGTTGGTGGGAACATTCGCAGGGGTATTGATGGTTTTTAGCCATCCTTGTGGTGTATAAGTATAGTCAATACCCTGCAAGTTATCAGCCAGTTCCACACGCTTTAAAGGGCCATGTAAGTAATAATGATAAGCGGCCTGCTGTAATTTTGTTGTTCCTCCATCGGAGCTGGTTTTCACATTAATCAACCGGCCGTCGGCATCGTGGGTATAGTAATGTATAAAACGTTCAGATGCGGTTTCTTTCTGGTACTCGACTATACTCGCACTTCCCTGTTCGTTATAGGTATAGTTAACAGTTTTATAACCCGTTAAACCTGCTAATTGCTTTACCGCCCAGGTTATGCGGCCATGATCGTCATAGTTGTACCAAGTGGTGCTGTTCGCATTGGTAGTATAGCTAATCGCACCTTTTAAAAAGCCCGGATCCTGTGTATACCCCGAAGGTGCTAAATTTGCTGCCGGTAAATCATAATAGGTATTTACCTGGCTTTGTTTTGCACCACCGGTAAGGCCGTCATCGGCTCCGGTCTTCTCCTGCAATGTTGTATTGGTTTTAGTGCTTACAAACGTTAATGCTGCGCCCATTGGCACCACATATTCCCCCGACTCGATAGGGCGGCCAAAAGTGTCATAATTAATATAAGAGAATTTTTCAATATTGCCCGTACCCGCATTTGCCGAAGCCTTCTGAGCCGCATTTTGTGAAAACCGAATCTTGCCATCCTGTCGGTAAACATATTCAGACCGGCCGCCATCTGTGGTAGTTACCGCAGTTAAGCGGCCCTGCAAATCGTATTCATATAAACTCACAAAAGGTAAGTCGGCCGCTATCGTATAGCTGTTGTAGCCGCCTTGGATGAGTTTCTGTACCCCATTGGGTGCTATGCTACCTATCAGCTGGCCTAACTGGTTGTAATAGTTGTAAGTAATGTCTGAATATTTATTGGTATAGGTTACCGTAACATTATTGGTCGTATTATCTGTCGGGGCTGTTGCCACTACTTTGTAATAACCCGCAGGTAAGGTATTACCACTGGCGAAAGAAGAAAGCTGTGTTTCGTTCTTCATCTCATAAACAACCACGTTCCCGGTTACTGCAACGGAAGAAGGAGACGTGAGTTGGAAATATGTCAATGAACTTTTATCCGGCTCTTTAATCCTTGCAGGTGCCTGATCCCAGATAGTACCATAACTATTTGATGCAGATATATAAAACGGATATGCAGATGTGATCAGAAAACTATACGAGCCTGTAAAAGGTGGTGTAGGTGGACTGTAATCATTTCCTTTTCCTGTCCACGTAGCAACACCGCCACTGGTGCAGGTAACCGTTATCGGATAGACAGAACTTACGCTGAAACTTCGAATAGCCGTCCGGAGCATTGCGATAACTGCAGGATCGTTTGGATTGCCTTGAATCGCTGCCGGGCCAACTATGCTGATACTAAAGGCATATTGCGTCTGAATATTGCTTAAGTTGACGGTATTAGTTACCGAAAGCCAGCCTTGGGGATCAGCCATCCCCTGTACTAATGATTTACCGCCAAGATCTGTAATAGAAACTACCTGATGACCATCTTCGTTTATAGAGATGCTTTGCAATGCCTGTCCGCTCATCGTAACAGGGGTGGCACCTGAAACAGGAAGAGGGAAGAACTTATTTCGGATGGCTAAGTAATTATCCAATTCATGTTGTACAGGAAAGCTATTGCTTGTTGTCTCATGCCCCATACCCATTTTCAACTGTTCGCCTATATTTGCTGATTGTTTAACTGCACCTGTACCGTCACGATAAAATTCTGTTCGTGCATAGGGATAAGCTGTAGTGGCTACATAAGGTTCAAATGTATTATTATTGCTATAATACCAACCCAATGTACCTTGTTGGCTGTTATCAACCGGGTCGGGGTTGTTAATTTTTGCATAAGGGTTGGACGTGCTGGCCGGATCACCATCAAAGTTCAGGTAGCTGTAGGCGATATTGTTTTTAGTAACAAACTTATCTTTATAAGCAAATGCCGAATTATTAGTAGGTGCTGACAGTGTGTTGCCAACCGCCCTCCCCTGCAAGTCATACAACGGCTGACTGGCCAAAACGTGCCCTGTGCTTTCATTTTTAACTTGTGTTTGTAGCGTTTTTCCGGCGTTATCAAAAAATGCTTTGGCAACACTTGTTTCATTCCCGCTTTCGTCATAGGTACGTGTCAGTATCCAGTTCTTATCATAATCACTTGCCGGATTTGATGGTGGCGGCGGGATAAGCGAAGGATCGACAGTGATTATCACCGTTGACCCACTACTCAAGGTGGTGCCCGGGTTTAAAATTACAGATTGCTTACTTATGATATTTGTCGTCGTACCCAGTGCCGTCGTATAGCTTGTTTGCGGGCTGACCGGAAGTATCACAGGCGCTGCACTATAAATATCCTGCCCATAAACATTAGCGATCAACACGAACAATGTTATTACAATAATTATTAATATCCTTTTCATTAATGATAAGTTTTAAGAATACTTATATGGTTGATTTCCCGTAGTGATAAACGGTTGAACTTACTATAGGAATATTTGTTTTACCCAATATCTCCCTGTATGTCCTCACCAATCTTCCGATCTCATCATACTGAAACCTGGTAAACAAGTTATTATTCCCAATGATATATGTTAGCTCTCCTGTTTTTTTGTCATAAACATAAGCTGTTGCCGACGACGCTGTTGGCTGGAACTTAAAGTCATCAAAATAAAGATCGGCCGATGATCCGTTTTTGCAACCAACCACCAAATTATCAGAACCAGTTATGGCATTTGAGGGAATGGTCATTTCCAGTAAATACCACCCCGCTGCAGATTTGCCAAGTGTCGCTGTGGCCTGTACAGCGGGATTGGTACCTACCTGGTAATAAAGTTGTGCCTGGCCTGCATTAGCTGATGTTGGTTTAACCCATACCGCAACGCTATAGTTTTTCTTGGCTATTCCGGCTACGGTATACGTAAAGCCAGAGGATAATGGAGGTACCAGCAAACTCCCAAGCCCCGTATGCGCCTTTGTTGAATCGGTAACGATGGTTCCGGTGCCTTTTGAAATGTTGCTGCTAAAATTACCATTACTTAGTAAAACATCTTCAGCCCCGGCATAGGCAATTTCATTATATCGTGCCGGTCCGCCTGATATTAGTACTTTACTATTACTGTACCCCATACGCGTTGCTGCATAGTTATTATTAATATCGGATGCCTCTAGTGCTGCAGAGTACACATTATATTGGGTAATCTCACTCGTTTTTATCCATGAGGGATTCGCCGAACCACCCGAGGCAAAAAAATCAGCAAATGAAGCATAAGGAGTCAAATTATTTGTTGAGTTTCCAGATTTTAACCAATTATAAACAGCGCCCATCCGCCAAATATCTGCTTGCCCAACTGTTGCTACATTTCCATCTGGATCTAATATTGAAATTGTATTCGACCATGTTTTTGCAGTAGCTGCTATAACACCAATCGGATTATTTGATACGTCTACGGCATAAGTGTAATTAGCCGCCTCTTGGGTAAGCATGTTTTTATTGGCAAGCGGCGTTATACCGTTACTAACCCGGACACCCATAGCCGGGTATTGATGATATGCGGGAATCACTTCGTTGATAAATCTATTGCCATATGAATCAGAATTCAATGTTTTTGTAACAACTCCGCTGTAAAAATCAAAAGCAAGATCCTGCCTGTCAACCGTTCTCCCATTTAAATAATCAATTTGAGTTGTTCCTGTTCCAATGATCGGGTATTGGTCGCGGCCTGACATAGTTAGTTTATATATCCAGTTACTTCCATCCCTCATTGATCTTCCATCAGCATATCTTTCCTGTATAAATCCCTGATAATTATAATCAGACAATCTCGATTCATATGCCGCATCTTGAAATCCAAAAGGCTTATCTACTATATCATCATTCAGATAATGATTAATGGTTTCCGCGAGTTTATTTCCGTCCTTATCATACCTTATAGTTCGCACTAGGTTGCCAATTTGCGATGTGTAGTCTTTAATTGATATGTTTTTTTGATAAAGAGTTGAAGTTTGCTGAGTATTCTGATATTGAACAATGCCAATCATCCCCTTGTTAAACACCCGGTATTGATAGGTTGTCTTTCCTTCAACAGGTATTTCTGTCCCGTTAGGCAAGATATCAGCGTCTGCTGTAGTTATATACTCATACATAACACCTGGTGCTGGCGCATCTCTCGCCAATGTCAACACAGTGCTAACTCCGTTATAAAGCAACCTATGGTAATCATTAATAACTGCTTTTTCGGACGTAATCGTACTATTTAAATAATTATATATATTATCAGCATCTAATGTAACCGGTTCATAAGAGGTAACCCCGGATGATATCCCGGCAATTACCGACTGGCCTAGCATATTATAATCGTAGGATGTTTTTCTTACAGAGCCATTCAGGTCGTCAACAATCAAATCTTTCACCCTGATACCTCCTCCGGGAACAGCACCATAAGAAAAGGATTCCAAATTTCCGGTTAGTTGTGTACAGGTAACACTGTTAACAGTCCCCCCCTGAGGAACGCTTGACGGATTTACCGTTTTCAAATCCGCAAAAAACTGGGCATCAACCGAAATTTGCAGCGTATTCCCGCTGATGCTTACAATTGCCGGGTGGTAGCTATTTATAGCTATTGCTTTTTTATCGTTGATTGTAATTGTGCCGTGCCCGGTAATGTTGATCACCCGGCTATATAGAAAAACTCCATCTATATTTTGTCCGATGGTATAAATTGCATGAAGATCAAGATTCTGTGGATTTGGTACATCAACCGTTATTTTATTCGCACTAAGATCAAAAGTCCCCCCGTTAATTATGACTGATTTACTTTTATTTAAAACAGCACTTCGATAGTTATCTCCTTCATAATTGATATTGAAAGAGGCACCAACGCTTGTTTGAATCGATCGTAAAGACCAAACATCCACGCTCTTATTTGAAATCTCCGATGTTAACCGGGACTGGTTTTCGTTATTATTGATCGGCTTATAGTCAGATTTATACATTCCCCAACCATCTACAGCGTCCTTATTATATGGAGGATTTTTTGTCCTAAACACGGCTAAACCGGCCACAGGACCGCTTGGCACCCCGCTAACCGCCGGGCCGAGTCCCGCCCGGGAGGAGACCAAATATTGTACATTAAAATTTTTATTATCAGCACTTGAGAGTAGCGTGCAATAATATACCGAGCTATATATTGTCGTTCCGGTGATGATTTTTAAAATATCACCCGGTTTGAATTTGTTGGCTGTTTGAATCTCTATGGTACCAAAACCATTCGATGGGGTTGATGTCACATTAACAATATCATTGTTTGCCGGAATACTGGTATCGAAATCATACTGAAAGCGGACGGGGGGAGTGATCGCCGCGCCTCCTTTCCCCTGGAAATCAACGGAGAGTAATGAATATTTGCCGTAAGTTGGGTTTGCCGGAAGGCCATCTACATTCGACCCAGCAGTGCCTGGCACCAAGGAATAATCGTGGGCTAACGCTATTTTCCTTAATGATTTTTGATTTAAATTTTCCGTCAACGCATTAACATCGTTCACGTCAATAACATTTGTATCCGTCCCACTGTTTGTAATTACGGAAGCCGCTGATCTCATGGTATTTACAGATGAGTTAATCTGGTCATTCCTCAATAATAAAATATAACTCAGACCGAGCGTACTGGCAGAAGTTTCAAAATCAAAATGTTCAAAATCGATTCCTAAAGACATTGCATCCAGCCTGACTTCTTTTACAAACAGTGCGGTATGGCTCCTGGTTTTGATCGCATCCAGATAGTACAGTTCCTTTGTACCCTGGGAATAAGAAACGTAGTTAGGATCAATGTCCGTATGTGTACCTTCGGACGGATTTCTCCAATAATAATCGGATGTCCATTTTCCATAATCGAAGGTGACCCAATAACCCCAGTCATTTTCGTCCGCCAATCCATTGTTGTTTTTGTCTACAAAATCGGCCCCTGTGATGGCGGTAAGGTACCATGTGTATGCATAGGGTTCGAATTTAGACTCGGAAGTATAGGCAACCCCAGACTTCTGGCTAATTTTTGAATAATCACCTCTTTCGTAAGCTGGTAACGCATAGTGATAACTTACGCCACTTTCATTTGTTATTGTAAATCCACCTATCTGACTACTGCCCTTTGTATTGCTTAATGCACCGGACTTTCCCATTCTTATAAACCCACCATTATTTTCAGGTACGTTGATAAATCCGTTTAGTTTTGCTTCATTAGAGTTTATCTGGGCGTTTGTAAAATAAGCGATGTTTTTAGAACCGGACAACTTATTGGTTTGTGTACTATAGCCATAATTACCGTCATTATTACCATAGGTCGGATTCCCAAATTGGAACCCCAATGAATTCATATCAGAATGGTCTTGCCGATAAGAATTCGAAAAATCGTTAATAAATCGATACTGGATTCCGCTTGCATAAGTCAGCCCGTTTGCCGGCGCGCCGGATGTTTGCACAATATCAGTTTGGTTTTGTGTGTATAAAACGCTTTGAAAAATATAAGGCCTTATGCTTCCGCCAAGGCCTTGAGCGGTAACAAGATAATTATCATAATCCGGGAACGTTCCTCCCTGAAGTTTATCCGGGTCGGGATTATCAACAATATTTGAATTTAGGGGGTCTAAAAGCCGATAATTATCATATGTTCTGGTTGTAAAATACGACTGATCCGAGATTCGCTGCGGAGCATATATGGATCCGTTGGTCAGTATATTCGCTGTCTCATCTGACCAATATTTTGTATAGTTATACCCAATTGAAACAGAAAACAATCCAAATGGCATCGAAAATCCAAATCCTGAAGAACTAGTACTTATTTTACCTGCCCGAGCATTATAGACACTGGTACTACCACCTCCAACAGAAAGGCTCGCTTTACTATTATTCGTATTAATCGATGATCCCAATAAAGACATACCATCGCCATATAATCCAGTCCCGACATTTCCACTTATGGATTCAAAGTTTGTTGAAATGCCCAAATTTCCACCTAATCCTAAACCTGTTTTCCCCACAGCAGATTTTGCGCCCGCAGTTATACCTAAGGCAGCACCACCAAAAGGACTGATACTTATATTTCCACCAACTGTAATCGGCCCTATCTTATACCCATAACCCGCTGAAACACCGACTCCAAAGCCCTGATAAGTATCTTGAGAAAATGACAAACCAAAACTCACGCCAGAATACAACCCCACCCCAATGTTAAATGTCGAACGGCTGCCGCCCGCCCAGTAATCCCGCCTGGAATTATTAACATCAGAAAAATCATCAGCGAACCCATTCACACTTCTTGAAATCGCTCCCGGATTCAGAGACCAACCCAATCCAACCCATGACGCATCTTCATTGGGTTGGATCCCGGCATGATAAGCCATAGATAATGGATACCCTCCCTCCGGACCGGGAACTTCTAAAAGCGGCAAACCATAAGTAAAATTCCCAGTTAGGGTATTTACCATATCCGTAGTGTCAATGGGTTCAAAACTAGTTGCTTCCGGTGCTGTTGGGCCTGAGGTTAGGGCATAGGCTATCGTTGGCGTTAAAACCTGGTTAACAATAGTAAGCAACATAAAAACAGCTATTGCCTTTTTTACGCGGCGTTGTTTTATTTTTGTGATAAGCATAGTTGGTTTAGATGGTATTAATTTACTACTATATTTTGTGTGTGTTTTATATCAGATACGTCTATATCAAAATATAGGTCTCCTATATTCAGTCCAAACTCTTTTATATGTATTCTTAAATTATTAGCTATGATCAGCTTTTTTTTATCAAAAACTATTAAAATATTGTTGGCTAACCCCATTCCATATGTTTGTTGAAATGCGCAATTTAATGGCTCAACAGATTTATCATTATCAGGTACAGCATCAATAAAGCCACCCATTCTAAATGCCATCACCTGCACCATTTCGCTATATTGGTTAAAAGGCAACTGCCTTAGCAACTCTTTGTTATTAGCCGACAAGCTGAGAACAAAAAAAAGATTATCTTTAATTTTATTGACTGTAGTTATTTTGAGGTCCCCGGGCTTTAGTTTATCCGCCATAAGCTGCCAGGGCTTATACGTTAAAACAGCTTTTATTTTTCCTATTTGCTGTGATTTTTGCAACCCGTTTTCAGGATCATTTATATAAGTAATCAAATCAGCTTTACTCGCGATCTTTTTCTTACAGGATAAAAAAAGGGTCGTAAAGAATGTGAAAAAACATATGGATAAGAGCCAAGCTACTTTTTTCATTTACTTTTTATCGGCAGTATATTCGTTATTAATTTCCTCTATTACTTTTGCCGTAATATCCAAACCATCGCGTGCATAAGCTATTGTACCCGATTGGTTTGCTATAAGGATCAGTTTATAATTATGCGCTTTGCCGTACTTCAGTAAAAAAGCATTGATCTGGGAAACGATGGCTTGTGTTAACTTTCCATCTTCTTGTTTGGCATTCTCTTGAATACTTCTCTGATAATCAGACAGTTGCTTTTGCTTAGATTGAATAAGCTGCCTCGAAAGGTCTTGTTCTGTTTTTGACATGGTAGCTATACTTTTTTCATACTTCTGTATTGCTGACTTAACCTCATTTGTTAAGGTATCAATATTAGATTGCCAAATTTTCGCTTTTATTTCATACGCTTTTTTTGCTTCTGCCGACCCTTTATATTCATTTAAAATTTTAGATGAATCAACGTATGCAATTTTCTCATTGCGAAATAAAAAATTAAACAGAAGAAATAATACAGCGGATAAAAGTAGAATTTGATAGCCCCAGATAAATACTTTATTCTGTAGTGAATTAGAAGATTTATTCATTTTATATAATAATTACTGATGTGAAAGTCATGGCCTGACGGCCAAAAAGAATCTAAATTTTGATTGCCCTTGTAATGCAAAGCATTTTAATTTTCCTGGATATTAGTTAGAGGTATTCCGGTTCAGCGTTTCTAGTTTTTCTATTCGCTTATTTTGCTCTATCAAATACAGCGTCAACTCTTCCACTTTTTTTGTAAGTATCTTATTCATCTCGCCCAAGTTCAATCCATTATCAGCAACTTCTTTTTCTGATGGCATATCTGGCAGGTGATTATTTTTGTCGACGTAGTCCTTAACCTCGGCAAGTGTTGGCAGCTTATAATCTTTTTTAAATACATAATCAGGCCATTCCGAATTAAGCTTTACCGTCATAGATGTAGCCACCGCGCTGCCATTTACAGCAAATTTATACCCTTTAGGGTCGGTGGTGCCAATAGAAACATTACCCAATATATCTATTCTCATTCGTTCCGTTCCTTTTGTTCCCATCACAATATTGGTGTTCATATCCGGAACGGTTGAATAACCTGACAAATCAATATAAGACTTAGCAATTGTATTTGTTCCACCACCTGCCGAAAGCCTTAGGAACCCATCATCAGCAATTAAATTGGATCCAACTCCCGCAACCTCACCTGGAATCCGCGTAGAATTTATGACGGGCCGTACCATCGTATTTATACTTGATTTTGAAAGTAATATTGCTCCGTTACTTACGTCTAATTTAGCGTCAGGGACTGCTGTGCCTATGCCAATATTACCGGTCGTATTCATTACCGTAATAAAATCACTAACGCCAAGCGTTGTTGAATTTGACAGCTTAAATTTCTTACTGTCTGATTGATCGATCCCCCATGTAAAGGAAGCGCCGGAAACATTAAAAGCCAGGCTGGCATCACCGGTACCACTATCTTGTACCAATACTGCAGGGATCAGAGAATTATTTTGTAAAACGACAAGCTTGTTACCCGGCGTTGCTGTGCCAATACCCACACTTCCGTTATTGTTAACAACCATCTGATTACCAATACTATTCCTGATTCGAAGAATATCACCGGTTGAACCTGCATTACCTTGAGTAACAGTTAATGCGGGGTTGGCGTCTGCTACGTTTCTCGAAATAAGTGTTCCTGTTGTAGTAGCTTGAATAATAGCGTTTGAGCTTGATGTTAGATTACGTAAATCTGTTGCACTTACCCCACCACTTAATGTCAGATGCCCGGCAGCAGAAAGGCTGCCAACAGAAGAGTTGCCGAATTGAAAATCTACAATCCTGCCGGTCGAAGAAGCGTTGGCCTGGTTAATAATTAACGCGCTATTGGCATCCGCAATGTTGCGGGTAATTGTAGCCCCTGTTGTTGGTAAGCCAATAGTAGCATTGGATGAGTTTGAATAGTTATAAAAATTAGTTCCATAAAATGCGCCTGCTGTGGTAATTGTAGCCCCACTTCCTAAAAACAAACTTCCGCCAGAGGGAGTAATGCTTGCGTTACCTGTAGCATTCACCACAAAGCGCAGGTTATTGGTTGCGTTATACGATAACCGAAGTTGTTCTGCTGTTGACAATACTTCAAGGTTGGTGCTTGGGCTCGTAGTCCCGATACCCACATTACCGGAAGTTGGAAAGGTGTTTTGTGCAAAAGTATGATTGATAAAGCCCAATAAGGCAGCGATGCAGAAGATTTTCTTCATGAAGAGTAAGCGTTTAGGATAACAAATAAACCGGCAAGCAAAAACGATTTGCTTGCTTGGGATAAAGCTAAAAAAAAATAAACTAGGTAGATCTAAAAATATGAAAATTAAGAAACCTGTTTTGTTGGCGATGTAAGGTGGAGAATAAATGAGCAATAATAACGTCAAAAGGAGATGGTATGGAATTGCTTAATGTTCGTTTGGAAAGTTTCATTCCTTTTTGACGGAAGTGTATATTTAATACGTTAACGTTCGGTGTCCGGCACATAAAAGAATAGTGATTAAAAGATTCTTTAATGGTGACACTGTATTGTCAGTTGTTGTTAGAATGCATGGTAATTAAAGCTGTATTCTTACCTGTTTTTAAAAAGTAAACTTCGAAATCACGAGGCATAGTACCTTTTAAAAAAGAAGCCTAAACGTTAAAACAGACAGCTGTCTTGTTATCAAAGCTGTGTATTGAAAGCTGCATATAACCAGGTAAATCGTTATTGATACCAAATAACTATTAGAGTGCAGAACAAGCGAACTATCCTAAGTTTGAAATTAGATTGGCTCATGCCGCAAATTTATAAAACCGCGTTTGAAATCAGTGATAGATATTTGCCTTTATGTTATATGAATATTTTAGATCTATCAGGAAAAACGGTGGTGATCACTGGTGCAGGTAGTGGTGCCGGAAGGGCGGCAGCTGTTGAATTTGCGCAGCAGGGTGCTAATATCATTATCGCATCCAGAAACGAAGACGCTCTTCAGGAGGTAAAAGCGGAGTGTGAGGAATAAGTAGACTATAATGATTTTACCTATGCAGAATTTTTCTTTGATTTTTCCCAGCAAATCATCGAGGTAATGTTCAAGGTTAGTATTGTCTTCGCCAATGCTATTTTCCTCGATTTCAAAAGTTTGCCAACCAATGTGAAAGATATTGTTTTAAAACTTCACCTAATTCTTCCCCTTCTCCGGCCTCCCAACAGCCCCAATAATCGCACTCAGGTCTGAAGAAACTTATTTGTACAATATGGGGCCGCGATCTAATCGTATGATAATATGTATTATTTTTTATATTGCTTAACCTAAACCACCACACGATGATAAAAAATAAAATCGAATCCACTGACAACCTTGGCTTTAAAATCCAACTGTACATAGCGGAATATAACACACTAACCAACCGCAGCACCTATTATTATTATATCAATAATATGCTTCTTACAGCAATGGTCGCTGGAGCTGCGACACTTGTCGGCAACCTAACTGGTCATGAATATTTGACCTGGGGGCTTATTCTCGGAATACAGGTAGTCGCTTTGTTCACAGCGGTGATTACCTATGAGAATTATTTGATTATTTATTATCTCGAATCGCAACTAATACCACAGGTTGCCAGGATTTTAGCAGGCGCAGAAGATGACGAAATGTGGGCGTTTGAAAAATTCCTTCTAAAAAAAAGGCGAACAACATTCTTTTTAAAAGCTGAAGCAACTGCCAGTCTTGGTTACTTGGTTTTTCTGCTTTTATGCATTTTTGTTTTTAAGCCACCAGGTAGCGGACTTGATTTTTATGCCTATGGCTCATCTGCCATTGGTTTTGTAGCTTATATTAAGAATATGTATAAGTGTTATCAATTAAGAAAAAATAAGTGGGGTACGGTGAATTAATCACTTCCACGCGAATATATACGCAAAATTCAGTGGAGTAATAAAACGGTCTACAGATAAGTCTAAGCAATTCGTAATCATTTGATTCAATTCCTTAAGGAAATTAGTTTGGAGATAATTTCACAGGGTTTACATTTTACTTTTCAATACCTGAAAAAAAAGATAAGGATCAACCGGAGTAGACCCTATTTCTCCAGTTTAGTACCTCATTCAGGCTCTTCTATAATCGATCACATTCGCATCTCTTACAGCCTATAACAAGTTGCGCAGTTCCTTGGATTATTGATTTCCCCCCTTCTCCAACCTCCCAACAGCCTCCAACAAAGCCTCCGCATATTGATATATCTCATCCAAAGACTTTATCTCATACTTCACCTCCTTCTTCCCCTCATCCAGCACCACCAAATAATCCTTCGACCCACCCAAATAAAGCCTGCAAATCGTCTTCCGGTTATTATCATCCAACAGGATCGCGAAATAAGACTGCGCATCCCGGTAAGTGATCCGCTTCGCATCCACATGCTGCCGCAACAGCGACTTCACAATATAAAAGCCCTCCAGCTCCTCCTCCGTGGTCACGATCAGCGACGCCGGCTCGGCAGCGATACCTTCTTCCAGTTTACCCGCCTCAGCCGCCTCCAGTTGCTTCTCCTGGTTCAGCGCAGACTTCAGCCTTTCATTAATAGCATCGCTGATCAGCAGATTAAAAGACCGTTTAATGATCGGGCCGAACTGCTCTTTCACTTTCGCTGTCAGCACACCCGAATAAACCTGCCTCGTAAAAAACGAAACAAAATTATCCGAAGGCGTGACCATCTCCTTATTCAGCAAAGTTTTCAGCTCATTCAGGTATTTTAACTCACTGGCCGTATTCGTAATGCTTTCCACATCAAAATAAGACTTATGGAACTTCTTTAATTCCACGATCTCCGTCTCCTTGATCTCCGTGATATTGAACTCAAAGAAAGGCGCACCATCCATCTTATTCTTTTCATCCAGGTCCGTATAGAAACGGTAATTTAAGCCATTGGTCAACAGACCAAACTTCGCCTTCGTCGTATGGAAATAGCGAAACAGCTGCGAATTGTGCGGGTCCAGTTTTTCCAGGTGGTGCTTACACTCGATCAGGATGGTCGGCTCGCCTTCCTTCATGATGGCGTAATCGACCTTCTCCCCTTTCTTGATACCGATATCCGCGATAAACTCCGGGTTCACTTCAAAAGGGTTAAACACATCATAACCCAATACCTGTATAAAAGGCATAATGAGCGCGTTTTTTGTGGCTTCTTCCGTTTTCAATTGCGGCAGGAGCTTTTCTACGCGTGCAGCAAGTTGTAATATTTGATCTTTAAAGTCCATGTTGATGATTTCTTTCCCTTTGATATTCTGAAGTTTGTCTTTGCTTGCAGTTCAGGTTTGAGGATTGATCAAATTTAGGAGATGGATAGCAGTTTGGTTTACGGTTTCCCGTAAGCAGATTTTCCAGTGGGAAATTTATCTGATTAAGAAATCAAACAGTAGTTAAAGCAACTTTTCCGGTACACTTCGGATAGTGAAGGCAACCGTAAAATTCACTGTGCGGACCTGCCCTTTTGATCATCGGCCCGCTACATTCAGGGCATTTGATTGCAGCGTATTCCGTTGACTTGTGGGCGATTTGCAATTCCGTAATAAATTTACTCGGCTGGTTCCCGTTGTAAATTAAATAGTTTTGATAACGCGCCCTTGTTATTGCCACATAAAAGACCCGGCGTTCTTCCGCATTTTCAAAATCATCCCCTTCCTGAAGCAAATAATTAAGCATAGGATCATCGGCCATTTCTGAAGGAAAACCAAGTACGCCGGAGTCAATATCCAATAGTATAGCGTAATCGCAGGTCATCCCTTTTACCCCATGAGCCGTGAAAAATTTGATATCAAGCCTGGGATATTGATTTTGTAAATAGCGCATCTCCGTTGGCGCATTAAGCTTATACCGGCCGATCAAAAAAACACAGGCATCGGGTTTTTCGGCACTGACCTTTGCTAATATTTCAGATAAATACTGTGTTCTGTGCCTGAGATAATGTTCCCGTCCACCGTTTGCAGTGACTTTGATGAATTCAAAACTTACATGCCCTTCCGGGGCCCGCTGTTGAGCCGTCAATTGTTTTGAGATCTGGGACGGGTTTTGCTGTATAAATGCACTGCTTAGTTTAAGGATCTGATCATTAAAACGATAAGTTTTCAATACGGCTGTCTGGCTGGTCACCCCGAATTGTTTTTTAAATCGCGTGATGATTGATAAGTCGCTTCCGGTAAAACGGAAGATGGACTGCCAGTCATCACCCACTGCATAAAGTTTAACACCAGGATTCTGCACGCGGATCGCCTTCAGTAATTCATAACGGCCGAGCGACATATCCTGAAACTCGTCTACCAGGATATATTTATAGGGTTTGCTAAACGCGCCGTTTCTAAAATGCTGGGCGGCATTATTAATCATATCGTTGAAGTCCACCGCCGGAATGCCTTTCAAATGTTTATCATAAGCATTGAAAAGGGGGCCAATCACGTCCAGGAATACCCGGAAGCGTTTATCACCTTTATCAGGTTGTAAATCGCCCGGTAATTTGCCACAAGATTTCATCAAACCAAGAAAAACATGGATCAGGTTTATAAATTCTTCGTAATCGGCTGACTTTTTAATTAGCTCCAGTATTTCTTCGGGGTTACGTTCGCGCATTTCCACCCCCTCAGCGAGCAACTTTTCTTTTAAGTTATGGATCAGGTTCCCCTCGGACGCTTCATAGGAATACGATTTCAGTAAACGGCTCTTATATTTCTCGTGAATGCGGTCTTTCCAGGCCATTCCTGCGTGATAGTATTCACGAGCAGTATTGTACGGCGGGCGGGTAGTAAAACCTTTTGCCACATCGCCGTTTCTGGCGATTCCGTAATGTTCATGCCAGATCTGATAGTCTGTCAAATAAAAATCCGGCTGGTAAACCCCAAACGCCGGGTTTCGATCTTCGGCTTCCAGCGGGTAATGCCTTTCATATTCGTAATCGATATTAAAAAGGCAAAAGAAATTAGCGATCTCCAGTTCCTGTTGGCTTTTTACTTTTATACCGTCAAGCGTAATATTTTTAAAGCCTTTTTCGTAGGTGAGATAATCGTTCCTGGTTTCAAATTCCGATTCGTCTTTGGGCGGCCGGTTGAAGAACGCCAGGTAATTGACTGCTTTTCGATGAAAAGAGGAATCGCTAATGAACAATTCATTGAATTTCTGCTGCAAAAAAACTTTCGCTTTATCACCGTCGTCAAATGCCAGGCGTATTTCCTGATCAGAACAAGTACGGCAAACCAGGAAGCCAAAGCTGTTAAAGGTACGTACCTCTAAATTTTCTGCTCCGGGTATATCTTGGCAAAACCTCCTGCACCGGTCCCGCATTTCTAGTGCAGCATTATTCGTAAAAGAAATAATTAATAAGTCATCGGCAGTTGCGATCCCCTTTTCCAATAAATAGGCTACCTTCCCTGAAATCGTCGTCGTTTTTCCCGTGCCTGCACCCGCAAGGACTAAATTATTGTCCTCGTCGCGGATGATCGCTTCGGTTTGGTCGGGAGATAAGGGGTAAGCTTCCAGCCCGGCAAAAAAGTCTGCATATTTTGTTTGCTCGACCTTAACAAATTCATCATTATAATCCTTTCTTTTTTTGCCACACAAATCAAAGTTATTGCAGAATGATTGTAATGTTTCCACTATCTCGTCTGCTAAGCCCATGTTTATATAATCCGGGACCACGGCTCCACGTGTTGCGCGGTAGCTATTTAAGAATGCCCGTTCATCCGAATTCGCGAAATAGCGTTCAAAACCTGTTAAGGTTTTAAAAAGAACATTGGCTTCCCTTGCCTTACTTAGAATATCCGGTAAACTCTTTTTAAAAGCCTTTTTCCTGCGCCAATCCCTGATCAAATACCAGATACCAATGATGGAGATCAATAGTAAGGTAAAACGGATAACGTCAGAAAGGGCCTTTCGGTCGGACATGGTTTTGCAGGTCAGGGAATTTGAAGTTCCGTATAAAATTGCAAAATACCAAGTGAACCAGTTTGCATTATTTAATCTTTGAAATTCATATCAGTCGTTGTCGATTTAATCGTTTATTAATAACCGTAATAGGATTTCCTCTTAATACCCGCCGTGACATCATAAGATTTGATCGCCGCATTTATTTCGGTACTCATTTCTGTTTTGCCGTGATAAACAAAACCGGAATATTTACCATCGTTTCCTAACATGCCAATGAGTTCACTGGTTGGTATTTCAGTTGAATGCATAATAAATCCATATTCATCAATAAACTCAATAGTCAGCGTACCTGAGTTGTAACTATCCCGAAGGTCGTTGAGCCCCTCTACCGTTAGCGTATAATAAAGATAATTCCCCCGGTACAAAGCTTTCAGAGATGTACTGGCGCCGGGTTTGACAAAACTCAGGCTACTGCTACCAAGGTCTTTTTGTTTGGGCTTCGATACCTCAAATCGTTTAATTTCATTCGCTGACAGGTCACCGATCTCCCGAAGTTCATTATCAATAACCTTATAAATTTTATCTTTATGAACAAAGGTATTTTCGCCTATCCGTACATCGCTTGTACAGGAGTTCAGCGCCAGAGCGATTCCCGCAAGGCACACAAATTTTAACTGGGACATTGTGATTAGGTTTAGGTTATTGGATAACATTTGAACAATTTAATCAATTACATGTGCAGGCCGAACGCTCCACATATGTTTTATTACCGCCGGAGTTAATATAATAACAGCCACCCTCACTGCCTTTGTAAAGTTGCTGGCCGTTTTTATAAGTTCCACATGAGGAGCCACCAGATGATGGCCCCTGACTTTCATCCGATTTCGAGCAGTTCACATTTAAACATGCAACAAAGAGCAGGCAAGTAATGATTTTTTTCATTTGACACGGTATTTGGATTTTTTGATAAACACTAATGACTCAAAAATACACCCGTATAGCACACTAATTATACGGGAAACCGTAAACAAAGCGTAAAAGAAGAACTGGAATTACGACGCCCCCAAACGAAAGTGATCATATGTTATAGTGAGGAATGTTGCAGCCCCCATTCGCTATTACCAGTATCAAAGGAATTACTCAACAGCTTGCTGACCGGCATCTCAAATCACCGAAAATATGTTGCCGGAATTTTTACATTTGTTTGAAGACGGGGCCGCCCTCAACAAGCCAGTATTTAAATTTACTTAAAGCGATTTGATGTAGGATGAAGGTATCATTAAATTATCAGGAATTCTTTTTACGGCTTAAATCCCAGATTCAAGCCGCCCGGATCAAATTGATCATTTCCGCTAACTCACAACTCCTTGAACTTTACTGGGAAATTGGCAACGCCATACTCAAGCAGCAAAACATGGAGGTTGGGGCGCTAAAGTACTTCAAAGGCTATCCCTGGACCTCAAAGATGCATTTCCTGACCTCAAAGGGATCTCTGAACGGAACTTAAAATATATGCGCGCGTTCGCAGAAGCCTATCCGCAATTTGTGCAAGCGGGACTTGCACAAATCGAAACCTCAAAAACCGGCGTTGATAAAAATGCATTTATGCAAGCGAAACTTGCACAAATCACCTGGTATCAAGAAAAAGGCGGTCAGCCGTATTAAAGACTAACAAACTGCAAAATTTTACTGCTTTTAACTCTGAGTATCAAACTCCTTATATTTAACCACGTTGGCTAGTTCTATCCCGTGCTTCGCCAATCGTTTTGCAAGTTAGCAACAGGTCAAACGCTGCCCAAACCCGGCCATTACGAAAGATCTGTTTACCCGTTCTGATTTCGTGCGGCGGCCTTATCGCTGTTCCGAGGTGATAAAGATAGTGAGGGTCCCATTTTCCGGCTGGTATCTCCGGAAAATGGGCATGCAGGTCGTCGGTTACTTCGTAACTGTCAATATGATGGATCGTTTGCAGCCTGCCGTTGTAACGGAAAGCGATATAGTTAGGCGGTTCTTTTGGCCAACCACCGGGACCTCCTCCAACCGGATGAAAATATTTGTGCTCCCGGTTAACGATATCCTGCCAGGAAATCTTCCAGCCATCGGCGTTTGAACCGCCAAGTGAAACGACAAAAACGCGGTTACTGTCTGTGTTTTGCATAGTGCTGATATCTGATAAATAAATAAAAAGTTGACGCAATATTTGATTGGACACGATCTGCCCTTTGGAGATTGACCGCTTAGCCAAATCCTGTAAACGTTTCCAGGAAACGACTTGCGGCTTTACCGGGAGAACATCCGCATAAGTGAAATGAGCCCTAGCATAAGCGGGCGTACTTTCATTAAACACGACGAGCCGTTGCTGTGTTGCAGAAGCGGCGAAACGCGCAGAATATTTTTGCATCTGTGTTAAACCGGGAAATACCCAGCCACGTTTAGCCTCAACGATCACATGAAATACACCTTCCTGCAAAATTTCAAAATCGGTGAAGCCACCGTTGCGCTCATGCCGCTGCAATTTTATTTTAATCCTCGCCGGTTCAAATGGCGCATCGATACCCACTTCTTGTAAAAACTGCTGTAAAAATAACGGGCATTGACTAAATGCATATCCAACACTGTAGGAAATGTTATTTTCCTTTTCGCCAAGCAACTGAAATAAACTGCTGATCTTCTGGTTAAAAATAAAAAGGTCGGTCATTGTTACAATTTATGATTTGGTGATAAGTTAAATCTGTTTTTCGATTCGCGATCCTGCGCCTGTTCCATACTTTCACAAGCTAATATGCACATCATAAGTAATCAATTCAAAAGCCTGAAGTAAACGGATATATAAATCTCTTTTTTGCCCATGAAAACTATCCATTGCCGACCTTCTCCCCCGGTTCCACAAACCAGCTCGCCACATACGCCGTAAATGTCCCGAACAACCCCACACCTGCCGTCATCAAAACCGCAGCGATCAGCCGCCCCTCCGTCGTCACCGGGTACTTATCCCCGTAACCCACCGTCGTGATCGTCACATAAGCCCACCAGATCGCATCCTCCGCCGTTTTGATATTACTATCCGGGTCCTTCTCCACCTGCAAAATACCGATCGAACAAAAAATAATCAGCAGCACCGCCAGGATCGCCACAGACGTAAAAGCCCCCTTCGCCTTATTCTTAAAAACATATTTGACAAAAGACTGCGTCGAACGGAACGCCCGGATCAGCCGCAACAAACGGATGAGCCGGAGCACCCGTCCCGCCCGCAGAAAATTCACTGCCGGAACGCTCGACACCAGGTCGATCCATCCCCAGCGCATAAACACCAGCTTATCATCCGCCCGGTAAAACCTCAGGCAGAACTCCAGGAAGAAAAAAACGCAGATCGCGTGATCGATATACATCAGCAGCAAAGAAGTCTCCGGCGGCAGTTTCGCCACCGTATCTACCAGTAGCGCCCCCAGCACATAAACCGACAGCACAAAAACGATCAGGTTCAGCAGGCCCATCCGCTGTTCTTGAGGTTCATCAATTAAATCCATAAAAGAAAAAATGATATTAAGGGCAGATTATATAAACTATAGAACAGGAATAACCTATTAGTTCCAAACCATTTTCGGCAGTATCTCTAAAAGAAACTTTGCTAAAAAAAGGAATATCTTGTTTTTGCCTCCTTCCAATTATCAGACCGAAAACAACTTTATAATCCGAGGGCAAATAGGGAATCGCGATAACATTTTTATCACATCCGTAATCAACCAAATGCTGAATAAACTGACCTCTCATCTCGTTGTCTTGTTTAAGTGCTTGACCGCTGAAAGCTCCCTGCCGGAATAAATGGCTAATAGTAGCTGATGTTTTGCCAATTTTTAAATGAAAAAAAGTTTTGGTTGACGCATCATATACGTCACACACTTCGTTCCCGTCACTACCAATACTTTTTGCAGATGATGTGGGGTGGCCTAGATCAAAAAGATACCTATTATTGTTGCTTTGACTCAGTAATAAATTGTAGTCCTTTTCCTGCGAGTCAGCGATAGGTTGTGGCAAATCAGTTGATGCTCTTATTCTTTTTATATAAAAGTCATTAACAGTCTGAAAGAAGTCAGATGCGACCACATACCAGCTCCCCTCAGACAAAATATATTTGTAGCCATTTAAATCGGTCTCCCAGGACAAACATCGTTGAAGCGGCCAGCTATAACCCATCCCCTTTTCTTCTCCGATCAAATTTACTTTGAAACTATCCAATCTTTCGGACGTAATAAGTTTTCTTGCGTCACCAACGCTTTTTTTCCAGTCCAGCATGTCTGGCATAACGAAAGAATCTTTATTTGATAAACGACTTCCATCGCCTGAACTAAAGACAAATCCTTGATAATCGAATATCAGCTCGTAGAAGATGGGTGGTGAAAAGAGCATATTTTCAAATCGTCCATTTTTTAAAGATTTGGCGAGCTCTTTCGACAATGCTTCCAAAACTGAATTGTCACGGATCAAAGCAATATTATCGATCCATGCATAGTCCTTTTTGTAATCATCTGAATTGAAATATGTTAACACAGTTTTGCATAGGCTCTTCAATTTCAACAACCCATTGATGTCTTTCACGAGCCGCAAACTATCTTTACCATCCATTGATAATCCTAAAAGATGATCTTTTGGTAACTTTCCCGTTATTCCGCGAAGTATATCCTTCTGTTTATTAATTCTAAAATCCTCCGGCGTTGATCCCGAGGATGCCTGTTTTTTTGTTTTTTGTGAATTGACCTCCGGTGTAGTAGTATCAATTTGTCTGATTTCTGATTTTGGTATGCAATTCAATGCAGTTTTCAGACCAAAATTCTGATCGATTTTTGTCATATCCAAGAGATGCATTCCCATCCCCAACGGAATCGCCAAAAACCTTTTATCTACTTCAACAATGAGTACTGCATGAGATGACGAATTAACGAAAGGGTCCGTCGAAATTTTGAAATTCTCACTGAGATAATTTGCCCAACTCGGTGTATGGTTTTCACTCTTGGTATAGAATAACAACACGCCGTCTTGCTCAGTTGAACTCACCTTTTTATCTCGTTTGAATATTTTTTTGGGGTCTGTGATATTTTCTTTAACTAAATAAATAGTAGGTTTAATTGCAGTCATTATAATGAGGTTATAGGTTCATAAAAGTATCGAATATTTATTGATGAAAATTTCAAATATGTGGAGTTTAGATGAAGTTTCATGCAGCATTTTAGAACAGCACCTCCACCCTTCTATTTTTCCGTCTCCCTGCTTCCGTATCATTCGAAGCAACCGGGTTCTCGATACCTTTACCCTGCGCGTTAATATTGGCCTCAGCAATGCCTTTTTGGACAAGCAAACGTTTATACGCATCCGCCCTGGCCTGAGAAATCCGCTGGTTGACCTCCGGGCTGCCTTCACTGCTGGCATAACCCAGCACATGGATGACCAGCCCTCCGTTCGTCTTCAGCTTTTTCCGGATCAGCGCGGGTAAACCGCCGTCCAGGTTACCGGGGTTACTAGACCCCGCGCTGAAAGACGCCGCAAAACGGCCGGCCCCTTCGTTTACCTTGTTTCCAACTGCCGGAGCTTCGGCTACCGAACCGCCACCGGGTGCTATACCTGATTTAGGGTCTATCGCCACCGGTTGCGCTTTTTCCGCACCGGGTTTGGCTCCGTTGTCCGCTGTATCGACCGGCTGGCCGTTAGCAGCAGAAGCCGCTATAGCCGCCGTATCCGTTTTTACAGGCGCTGCCTGGCTGCCGCTGTCTGCTGAAGCCAGGACCGTATCCGCCGTGACTTTAGCATTACCCGGTTCGCCGCCATTACCGGCGTCACGGGAAAAATACCAGCCCGCCCCGCCAATGATCAACAGGGCAAACAGCGCATAAAGCCAGATACGCCCGGGAGCGGAAGGTCCTGCAGGCTCCGCCTCTTTCCCGCTGCTGCCACCCGCCGGGTGGGCATCCGCCGCTGTCGCATCATTCTTGGACAGATCAAAACCGGTCTTCTTTGAAGACGGATCCGGACCGTCGTTTTTGTTAAGGTTAAATGACATGATTTTCGGTTTAAGTGTACATTTCTACAAGGGTTTGCAAACTGCCGGTATGGGCCCTCCCCATGGCTTCGAACTCCCAGGTATCACCCACGCGGAAAAGCCTGCCGAATTCCACGGCATCTTCACTGGTGTATTTGTCTTTCAGGTTATAACGCATGATCTCCTCCCCCGTATTCTGGTCCACGATGCGGATATAACAGTCCTCCACCTGCCCGAAATTCAGGTCCAGTGTCCGGCGGTCCTTTTTGTTGTCATTGGGATACTTGCAGATCGTGCAGCAAATGATGATCTGTTCGATGCGGCTGCTGACCTTATTGAGGTCGATGAACATATCCTCATCATCGTCGCCATCACTGCGCCGGCCGTCCGGGTCATCGATCGCCCCGGTGATCGAGCCGTCCTCGGTATAGGGCCGGTACAAGCCTTTTTCCACCGCGTCCTCGATCTTATTGCCCATATTCAGCTGCCCGTAAAAAACAAAATAGGAATCTGAAGGGATCTTAAAATCCGGGCCGATGGCAAAAGCCGAAACATCCAGGTCGAATTCCGGCCCGCCGGGCTGGTCATTCGGGTCCCAGCCCATACCAATTTTTACCAGGGACAGCCCGGGGGCCGCCTTGGAAAGGGAGAACCGATCTCCCTTGTTTAAATTAAAACTTGACATATTTTCGTTGTTTTTGTTGTTTGTTACTATATTCTATTCAGCTCCTCGCTGTAAACTGTTGTTGCCTGCCCGCTACTGATACATTTCTACCAGCTTACCGAGGCCGCCCATAAAGGCCTGCCCCACGGCTTCCAGGTCCCAGGCACCGCCATTACGGGCGATCGTAGCGATCAGCAGGGAATCCTCCCCGGAGAAATGCTCGTTCAGCCGGTATTCACAAAGCACCGCATTGGTATCAGCGTTCAGTATCCGGATGTAGCCGTTCTTCACGTGACCGAAATGATGCCCTCTTTCTTCGGACTGGTCGATGGTCACCGCGAAATAAAGAAACTCGACACCCGGGTCCGTACGGCTCAGGTCCAGACGGATGACCTCGTCATCACCTTCTCCATCCCCTGCCCGGCTGTCACCGGGGTAAAACGCCGAGCCGTCCGGGCTGGAGGGATTATTATAAAAAATAAAATATTCGTCCGTAAGCAGCTTTCCGCCGGCCCCCATCATGAACAGGGACAGGTCGAGGTCTACGGAATGGCCGTTTTCGGTCGCCGGGTCCCAGCCGAGCCCGGCAATGATTTTTTGGAGGCCGACGTCCACCCTGGTCAGGGAAACGGGCACTTTTTTTTGTAATTGTATAGCCATGATTTGATGATTATGTTTTTTTCTTGAAGGGCGGCATGGGTGGCGCCACCCGCTTATTTTGCGGTAAAGCAGGCTGGCCGCCTGATCCCCCGGGTTGCTTTCCGGCGTCCGGTACCGGTGGCGGCATGACGGGCGCCTCCGGCCCTGCAGCAGGTTTACGGGGCACAGGCGGCGGCATTTTTGGCGGCACGGGTACTGCCGCGGACCCTTTCGGGATGGGCGGCGGCATCTTCGGCCTGACGGATAATGCAGGTTTCCCGTCCCCGTTTGCAGTGACCGGGGCGGGTGTGACCGTTTCCGGCGCTGCTGCCGGGGCCACCGGTGTTGGCCCACTGCCGGCCGGTATGGTTTTACGAAAGATCATTTCCATCGCACCGTCATGCTGTGCGGGCAAAACGCCAAGCACGTTCGGATACTGTTTAAGCAGGCGCTGCGAAAAATACGCGGTTTGGATCTGCTCCGTGGCTAACAGCATGAACACGTTCTCCGGCCCCAGGTTGGAGCGTTGCAGGAGATCACCGATCGCGGTAGTGGCGGCAAGGTCCCCGGAATAATACTGCAGGCTGTCCTCGACCTTACTCAGGTTGACCCGGAACCAGCATTTATCCCCGGTGGTCAGCTCGGCTTCCCCGGTCAGGATCATTGACGGGTTCTTCAGCAGGCCTGCGCAATAGGGCAGCAGGGCACTGATCTCCCGGGAAGTGTCCAGATCCAGGTAAGGCTGCTGTTCCAGGATATAATCCAGGATCATGCCGGCAAGTATCCGGATCCTGGGGTCCGCGCCCTGGCTTGGGATCACCAGCGTTTTCGCAGGCTGGTCCTTACCGGTCCCGTACAATTCCGCATATAAAGTATCGCCCAGGCCGCTCAGGACAAGGACAGCGCTATTTGAATGGATGCTGCCGTCGATGCGCAGCTGCTCCAGTAAGGGGCTGGCATACCCCATTACGGAGACGGTACGGTACCCGGCCTCCCGGAACATATCGGCCACCAGCAACCTTTCGGGTTCGCCGAGGTCAGGCCCGAAAACGAATTTAAGGGGCAGCGCCGCGCGGTAAGCTTCGATGGAGTCACTTTTATAAAGGACCGTGTTCAGGAAATGCGACAGGTACTGCTCGATCCCGTAATACAACAGTTGTTTGACCCGTTTGGGGCTGTCGTGGAGCGTAAAATGCCTGGAGGGGTCGCCAATGATCGTAAAATAGTCGCCATAGGCGTCCGGATCATTCCGGTAAAAACGGTCGCGGGCCTGCGCCCCGAATTCGAACTGGTTATCCCGCACATAAAAGTACAGCGGCACCTCCCCCACACCTTTCATCAGCAGCGGGCTGTAGCGCCGGCCTTCGGCCTGGTACCAGAAAGCGACGGAGCGCCGGGATACTTTTACGACGATGCAGCAGTTCATATCAGTTTGTGCGGATGCCTTTTAAAAGATGGTTCTCAAAAAACTTCATCCCTTCCAGGATAATCACCGGGGCGACATAATCGAACTTTTTCTGTTCACTGTGCTTCCGGTGCTGCGCTTCCGTAAATTCAGGGATCGAGCGGATGTAGTTCTCGATGTTCATGTCCTGGAAACCTTCCAAAAAGTCGGCAGGTGTCATCTTCAGCCCGAACATCGCGGAACTCACCCGGTAGAACAGGTCAGCGAAATCCATGAACCGCGGGCATGGCGCCTTGCCGGGCTCTACCCGGTAAAGGAAGTGGGAACCAAGATGCTCCAGCATCTCCGGAAGAATAGAATTGGTGGATGCCAGGTATTCGACCTGCCCCGCCGGCCTCACGATACAAAAGTTTTCTTCGCCGAGGATCTCAATGGCCTGTTTGTTCCTGGGCACGAGGATACGTGTGCGGCTGGTCGGTATCGCCAGTCCTTTGGACACCTCGTATTTCACATCAGCATTGTCTTTACCGCGCTGTGAATTAATATCGATGATCTTGAGCGGGTTGAGCGTAAAAGGGACAATAGTCTCCCTGGCCACCGCCTCCCCGCCGATACCGCGCAGGAACATCTGGGTGTAATAGTCATTGGCAGCCTTTTCGTCCACGGCGCTGAACCAGTCAAAGATGCGCGCGCCTTTGCCCGCGAAAGCGATCCGGATCTTTGGCGGCGTATTTTTTACGAGCGGGCTGGTGTCATCCGAACGGACGATCTCCGCCCGCAGTTTATGCACCAGCTGACCGGCATAGAACATGATCAGACCGGTGATGTACAAGTTGACGCTCATCATTTCTTTACATTCGGCGGCGATCAGCCGGTAAAAGTTCTCAAAATCGGTCGCCTCCAGCCGGTCTACCACCTGCTCGAAATAATAAGGGGCGGTACCTGGAGAAAACTTATCCTCCCCTTTGTTAAGACCCTGGATATAGATCTTCTTTTGTTCACACATCCGCATCAGCACCCGTTTGAAATTCGGCGAGGAACGGGTGGCCTGCGCCAGCCGCTCCGCCGCAAAACGGATGGAGTTCTGTTTGATCATCGCCTTACCGGTGCCCAGGTCAGACAAAACGGTAATGTCTGTCGTACTGCCGCCGATATCAAAGCAAAGCAGCATCTCACCCTGGCTGACCGCATAGGCCCCGGGCCGCAGCATATAATTGGCCACCGCGCAAGCCTCCGACAGGGATTCGTCGTCCTTGAGGGGCTCAAAGTCAAAACGGACAGGCCCGCTGTCAGCCGGTATATTAACTTCTTCCGGCGTTTGATCCGCCCCTCCCCAGCCGGCGGATGGCGTCGCGGCCGGCGGCGTTACGGGCGCTGACCACGCAGCGGCGCCTGTAGTGGCGCCCCAGGCACTCGTGGTATCCGGCTGCGGGCTTCCCCAGCCGTTCCCCGCAGCCGGGGCAGGTTCCCCGGCACCCCAGGCGCTTTCCCCACCGGTGTCACCGATATCGGAAAGGTCGGAAGGGCGGTAAGTTTTTAATTTAATATCACTATTTAACGGATTCATGGCCACCAGGGAATCCCAGATCGCCCGGTACTCGTTGAGCATGGCTTTACCCATGGAGGAAGGATAAGACCATTTCAGGGTATGGGGCTCATGTCCCTCCAGAAACAGCTGCGCGTAAATATGTAGCAGCAGGGAACTGAGGTAGGCCGTTTTATAACTTTTATCCAGCGCCTGTGTCGACCATTTCATGTTATACACCAGTTCGGCGCTGCCGACGCGGTTATAGCCCAGGATATACCGGCTGTCCTGCGCCGAATCAATAGGCAGGTTTTTCTCAAAACAAGGAAAACCTCCCTTGACCGCCTGGGACAGTAACGAGTCCTGCTGGATCCCGTCTTCGTTCACCACGCGGCGGGTATCGTGCAGCGTCAGCACGGATTTGATCGAATTGGTCAGGATCTCATCATTCTGAAAGAAAAAGATCTCGTCTTCCACGGCTGGACGTTCATCGTTGTTCTTTTGATCATTACCCAGCAGCGAGACACGTTTATTGCTCAACCTGATCTGCTCACAGACTTTATCGTCCCTATCCGACCAATAGGCCACCGAGGTGTTCGTACTGCCAAAATCCACACCCAGAAAGGCCGGTGAAAGGTTCCGGAACGAACTGAGCATATTGACGGGCAGGGTCTTGCTCCCCGTCATACCGGTATAACGGATGATCCCGAAGCCGCAGGGGACGCCCGCGTGGGAGAATTGCAGGCCCTTAAATGGCTGGTTGCTTTCGTAGATCTCGTATTTGTATTTATTATCGGCCACCGCATTATTCGAGGCGATATGCAGTTTGGCGGAAAGGTCCTTTTCCTGCGAAAGATCGGTCGCACGGCCTTTAGCGGCCAGGTACAGGGGGTTCCCGCCGGCATCCATCGCGATCCGGAAAAAATCGTCCTTCACATTACCGATAAAAGGGGTCGCCTGGAACTTGGCGTCATTATGGGGGATCTCCGAGTATAAGAAATACCTTCCCCATTGTTTGGAGATAAAGTTTGGCCACATCAGCACATCCCGGTTCACGATGTTATCCCGGATCACATGATAGACGACCTGTTTGATAATCTCATTACCGGTATCGGTGATCAGCTTAAGCTGTACGATGAGCCTTTCACCATCCGGTTGACCGGGGTCATAGATGGCACTGATCCTGGAGGTCACATTAGCGGTATCATTCAACCCCGCCAGGGCGTCGAGGTTGGCCCCGAAAACGTTCAGCGCCAGCGGCGTGAGCGGCAGCGCAAAATAGGCGAAGCTGCCGGGCTGCCCCTTGGTCTCGGCACTTAATAACAGGATCGGTTTATCAGAAAGGTAATTCCGTGTGGTTACGCCGGCTTTTCCGAAATCAAACTGGACGATCTCTGTAGAATCAGGCAACAAAAGGTCTTTGGGGTCAAAAGCGATGCTGGCATCCGACGTGGCATCGGTGGAGATGACACCTTCGGAGCCATACAGGATCGTGGCATAGTTGAAAAGCCTGGCGAAAGGCTCCTGAAAAAGAGAACCCACTTCGGGCGGGCTTTGCTGGTCCAGTCTGGCGAAGTTTTTAGCTTCCTGGTAGCGCACCATATCCTGCATCCAGGCGCCGATGGCAGAAGATACCGCGCTGTAATCAGGGCGGACCGACTCGTCGAGCGCCGCGAACTGGCTGCGAAAGGCTTCCATACGATGCAGGATATGTTTGGCATAACCATACAGCTTATACAATTCTTCGGGCCGCAGGTCAGAGTTTAAAGGATCGATCAGGCGGCCGTTCCGGATATTGACAAAGGGAAGCCGCTCCTGAATTTTGTACGAAACCGACGTAAAAAGCAGGCTATCCGGCGATGTACCGCCCAGCACCTGCCCTTTAAATGAAATGATGTCGATAAAGGGCTGCTTCTCGGAATTACCTGAAAGCGCCTGGTCGCACCATAGCGGTTTCCGTTCAAACAAGGCATTGCCGAACGCACCTTTGGGCTCATATATATTCTCCGTCTGACCGATCGGCAGGCCGTCGGTATAGGCCAGGTGCACCCGCTGGATGCTGATATCTTTGTAGTTCAGCGCCAGGCAACTGATAAAACCTTTCCATTCGCTGATCAGGGATTTATAGAACAGCATCAGGCCGGCAACCTCTGCATCTTTATCCTGTACATTGTTCAGCGCGTTATCAAACAGTGCGGCGCGCGCAAAAACAGTGGGCATCCCGGAAACGATCGAACCGATATTGACCGTCGAATTGCCCTGCTGGTCGAGGGCGATCTCCGGGATCAGAATATTTTTGGTGAAGACCTCCAGTTGCGGGAGCTTATCCCAGGCAAAGGCAATGCCCTGAGGCTCCGTAGCGGATTTGACTTTAATGACAAGTGCTTTGATATTATTTGGCATAGCGATGGTACTTTAGTTGAGTTGGAAACCCTGGGAATTGGACAAGGCGTTATACAGGTGCGCCAGGAATTTTTCTTTGGTCGTATTGACCTTTTGTTGTTCGAGCGCGCCGGATTCGATCAGTTTGGATACAAAGGTGCTGTAGCGGCTGCTGATCAGGCTTTTCGGCCAGTGGTACTGTTCGTCCAAAAAGATGGTACCAACATCCAGCCTGTTGAGCTCCGCCTGGTTATCAGGAAAAGCCTTACTGTTGAAGATGAAGCTGCCGGGAGCGATCGAGTTGCGGATCTGGTAGATCCACCCGGTTACAAACCGGTCCTTATCGAAAGTATAGGCAAAATGTTTGAAATAGTCATTGAGGTCTGCGCATTCCATTTCGCTGATACCCTCATACTGGGTGATCTTTTGTTTATGGAGTAAATTGAGGAATGCCTTGATGCCCAGGTCACCCCGCGCACCACCATTAGCGGTCAGGGAGATATGCGCCAGGGAAAAGAACGCGCCGAGCTTATTGGCAAAGACCTCTCCTGCCCTGTCCTGGTTGCCGACGAAATCGTCCGCGGTAAAACTGAAGGCATTATCGCTGAAAGCGGCGGCTTTATACAGGTAAGCGGCTTTAGGGCCGTCCAGCAGCGACTCACGGGTAAAAAAGTCATAAGCGGCACACGCGGCGAGCAACTCGGTGATATGGCAGGCATTCTTCTGGTCTGCGCCGCCGGTGATTGTTTTACCGTTGTCCTGGCCCCCGTCCGCTTTTTTGCTTTCAACGGGCCAGCCGATATGATAAAGTAATTTATAAGAACGCTGAACGGTTGGATCACTTTGATAAAACTGCAATGCCGCCTGACTGTTCAGCGGAAAGAAAGAAGCATCGGCAATAACGCTGTCATCTTTGGAAGAGCGCTGTTTGTCATCCGGCTTGCGAAACGTAAAATATTCGGTCAGCAGGGTGGCGCCAAACCTGGTCTTGCCCAGGTCTATACTGGAAGCCCCGGCAGACCTGATTTGTACAAAATCCTGGAGCGCTTTTGGTATGATAGGGATGGATGATGCACCGGTGCCGCCAAAAACGGAACCGAATACGAACACGCGTGCCGCTTCTCCCGCCAATTCCAGCTTGCCGATGAACTGTTCCAGTTCTCTTTCCTGGAGCTGTACATTTCCACCTTTGGCGATATTCCGGGCCGCTTCGGTGATCCCGTGGTACATGAGCAAAGACCCCAGATGGGTCTGCGCGCGGTAGCCATGCGCCAGGTTAAACTCCTGCACGGACTGGTTGTCCAAAAAGAGATCGGACAGCAGTTGATTATCACGCTGCTGATCCGGCGTACCCGTAGAAAGCCTGGACAAGTTTTTATAATTCTCCCGCCCTTTACCCGAGTAATTGGTAAAGAAGCGGTAAAGGTTCAGTTTCGTTGAGAAAAAAGTATCCGCATTCGGCGTCCCCCCTTCCAGCGTGTCCGATGATTTCACCCGGTTATACAGGCGGATCAGTTCTTCTACTTTCCCTTTATTCCCGTTCGTCTGATCCGTATCCAGGGTCAGCACTTCGATCTCCCGGCTGTCAAACATGCCGATCGCGCAAAGGTGCACAAAGGATTCCAGGCAGCGCATGCCGGTACCGCCGACAGCGATCACAAATAATTTATCCATCATTTTCAGCGATTAAAACCAATGGCCGATCTTGCCATTTTTGTAAATTCTACTTAAAACAAAACCCAGCAGCAGATACACCACGAAACCGCATGCGGCACCAATGCTGAGCGCATGGATGAAGCGTTTAACGATCATGACATTCGCATCCGGCCTGAAGATATAGTAGCCCAGAACGAAGATCAATACGGGGTTCAGTACGGCGATCACCCAATACCAGGTCCGTCGCCTGGCGGCATCCCGGGGGCGGCTGCCCCTTTCAAAATTGATCGAATTGGCTATCAACGCGGCGATCAGTAAAAGTGCCAGCGTCGTGATACCCGAAATAACATAAGCGGTAATTGATTCCATGGTTCAGATTTTTCTTTGTTTTATTCAGTTGTTTTGATGTAATAAGTATAAATGGTCTTGCCGTCGGGTTTCAGTTCATCAAGCGTGCTTTTAACCGACTCATAAAGCGCCGAATTGGTCATACCGCCGGCCGTCGTCCACTTCAATTTTTCCAGAACCGGGTTGCTGCTGTTCACTGCCGCTTTAACGACACTGACGACTACCCTGGTCAAACCTCTGGCATCCGGGATTTTCGCGGCGTTAAATGCCGGGGCAAAGGCTACACCGATCTCTGTTTTCGTTTTGTCACTTTGATAGGTATTTGTAAACAGGGCCTGGTTAAGGATAAATACATCGTTCAGGGGCGGTAGCTCCTGCGCTTCATAAAGATATTCCGGCTTTACCGTGCCATCCGGATTGTAACAGGCTAATGCGATCCCGTCTTTTTCCTGTTCAGAGATCTTACTTTCACCGTCGTTCCCCCTGATCAGTGCGGGCTTATGTTTTTTAACCTCGAGGGATTTGGCATACCGTTCAAAATCACCGGTCGCATCATCGGTTTTAACCTCCAGGTTTTCATAGATATAACTATCGTTATTGCTCAGGTCTATAAATAACCTGCGAAAAAGGTCGTGAAACTGGTTTTGCTCCGCATAATCTTTCCGGGTCTGTTCGATGGTTGCCCAGTTAACGCCCAGGGGATAATATTCAAAAGCCCTATTTTTGGAAAGGCCGTTGATGTACCCCGTCTGCAGGTCCAGCACATTCTGCTCTTTTTCGGTTTTCCCGGCCGCATCATGGAAGATCCCGCCTGTTTTCACTCCGGCGTAAGCCGTCGTCAGCCGGTACGCGTCGGTAGCGAGGTCAAATTTTGCGGGCAAAACAGACATTTTCGGCCGCAGTTTGGTGATCAGGCTGTTATCCGCCGGACGCCCATAGGTGAACACGGTAAAATAAATATGCTTGGCGACCTTGCCTTCCTGGTAATCGGCGATAAAAAAAGAAATCGAATTACCTTCACGCAGCCACTTTGAAAAAGGGATCTTCAGATAGGCGGTCGAGGTTACTTCCATATTGTTCTGCCATTCCTCGAAATCAGTGATCAGCAAAGCATCATTCTTTTCGCCGACGATCTTTTCCACGGCGGCCTGTATAGGCGCCCGGCGGTCCAGGTATTGTTTCGGGTCATTGACGATCTGTCCCAGCTCAGTTGGGTTGGCTACCGCTAAAGGCGTCACCGCTCCCTGTACCAGTTTAAAAACAGTGAACTGCCGCTCCAGCACGGTATTAAAGCACTGGGCCATCAGCTCCCGGACGACAGGCGTCCCGAAAGCGGTATACATACCGGCCGAAAAATCCACGTACATGGCCGGCGAGCCTTTGGCCTGTTGTTTATCCAAACCTGTTTTCAGGTCGTTATATGCCGTTAAGATAACCGGCATATCCTTCCCATACAGATCGACACCCTGCTGCACAAACGGATCTTTTTCAGATGTACATCTGCAGGAGCAAACGAGTATGCAAATGCCTGCGAAATATTTGTAAAAATGTTTCATAGAGAATTTATTTTTGCGTTTTATAGTTGATATTTAAAAGTTTTGCGGGGCATCAGCTCCGGTCGGGCGCCGCACTTGCAGCGGGCCCCGGTTCCGGCGGCGACCTTCGTTTCGGAAAATTGAAGGCAACTGAGCTCAGTACCGGCAGCAGAAAAACGGAAACCGTAAAGACGGAAATAAAAATATCGGTGTTTTTACTATCCAGTGCCCCGGTAAACGCGGAGCCGGGATAAAAGTGGGCGTACAACGAAGCGAATAGCTTTATACCCAGCACGCCGATAACCATAAAGGCCACCTTTTCCAGGAAAGGAAACTTTTCAATAAGCTTCACGAAGGCCTGCGCGACAAACCTCATCGCCAGGATACCGATAAAAACCCCTATATAGATGAGGTAAACATGACTGGTAAAAGCCACGGCCGCGAAAACATTGTCGATCGAAAACGCCAGGTCCATGACCTCGACCAGCGCAACCGTTGCCCAAAACGTACCAACCATGCCTACGGTTGACCTGTAGATGAGGCTCTTGTCTTTACCGGCCGTCTCCTCCTCATCATCTTTATCCTTTTTTGGACGGAAATAATCGAAAGCCAGGTATAACAGATACAATCCCCCCAGGGACTTCAGCCACCAGATCTTTACCAACCAGGCGGCCAGGAAAAGGCAGGCACCCCGCATCACATAAGCCCCGATAATTCCGTATTTCAATGCCCTGCTTCTCTGTCCCTTGGGCAGGTCAATGACCATCGCGGCCAGTACAGCGGCATTGTCCACCGACAACAGGCTTTCAATTACAATCAGGTTTAAGATCACCAGTAGTCCTGCCTGAATATCATCTCCTAAAATCGTATGTAAAATATCCATTGGATAAGGTTTAGATTATTAAATATTTATTGTCCCGGAATTAATCTTCCCATTTACAAAGGGTTTTTCCTTCTTTTTTCGCATCTCCTTCGGTCATTTTTATCGTCCGGTAGGTGCAGTTGCTCAGTCCCCTGCAATGCTCTTTCAGATGATACCTTATCGCATTCCTGCTGTCGCAGACATACACCATACGGGGTGCCGTACAGGCAGCGTTTATCAAAAAAAGAAAGAGAAAGACCGTTTTCATCGGTGATCTTATTTTTTTAACGGGTACCAAGTTTTATTTCATCCAAAAGCCGCAAAGCCATCTCGTCCTCACCGATCACCCCGCCGCCGGGCAGCATCATCTTTTTCGCCCCGCTGACCGGGTGCTCAAAAACATGATACCCTCCCCTGCAGTTTTGCCAGCGGTGCCTGAAAGCGGCCAGGCCGCTCAAGAGCCCCCGTTCACTCGCCCGGCGATACACATACCGCGAACAGGACTCCCGGAAAAGGCATTTCCTCCGGCCACTGGCCGGTACAAAAGCCCAGTAACACCTGATGACAAAAAGCAACAACCGTTTCATGATCATCCTTTTTGGAAAACAGCCATCTGGTAAGATGCCATATAACCGGGTTTCGCGCCGAAACCGAAACATCCCGCGTCCGGCTGCACATAGGTGGACACACTTTCCAGCCTGACATACGCCCAGCCATCAGCAGTGTGTTTGGCAATTAAACGCTGCAGCTGTCCGGCGACAACGCCGGCAGTTTCTTTCTTTTGGTCAAGGGTTGCCGTAAATGGCACAACTTTATAATCCATATGAATTGTGATAAGGTTTAAGTAATATCTTATTGTTTTATCGTTATGATATCTCAAAAGTACACCGTGCAAACCCCGAATTTTTACGGGAAACCGTAAAGCAACAAAACAACAGACAAGCATTTATTCCATAAAAATGCATAACATGCCAATTGGCATAATCCATACAAAAGATAAAGCCTTCGGATCTGTTAAACCGGCTCAGATAATCCCCCGGTCCTTACAATAAGCCACCAGCTGCTCATTTTTGGAAAAACCAAGCGACTCCTTGATCAGGCTCAGACGTTTCTCGATAGTACTCAACCCGGAGGGGAGGATCCCCTTCGCCTGCAGATACGCCGGGATATCTTTTTGCATCATCCCGCCGGAAAGTTGCCGGAGGATCGTCACATCATACGTACTGAAGGCATGCGCATTATGCTGCCTTATATCCTGCCGCAGTTCGGCAGGCATGTGCTGCCTGCCCTTAAAAATATTCTCCAGGGCGTTCCGGAGCTCCTGCGCGTCGCGCCTGGCCTTCCGGACATAACCATTGATCCCACAGGTCTCAAAAAGGTTGCGGATCACCGCCGGCCTGTCCTCCAGGGAAAACACCAGGACCTTCAAACCGGGCTGCACCGCCCGGACCGCTTTGATCAGCGCCTCGCCCCCCGTAATATGCTGCTGCCGGTCTTTATCCTCCTCAAAAGAAAGATCCGTGATCAGCAGTTCAAAGGGTTCATTACCCTGCACACCCTTTTGGATCCGCAGCAGCGCGTCATCACAATAATAGGCATAGTCAGGACGCGTGATCCCCAGATCTTCCAAAGTCTTGCGGACAGAGATACTGGCGCTTTCGTGGTCTTCTGCGATAAGTACACTTTTAAACATAATGCTCTTTATACTATGGGGAAAGAGAGCTGTATCGTGAGCCCCTTCCCGGTGTTGCCGTCAAAAATAATCTTCCCTCCAATGTCATTTATACGGTTTCCCGTATTGGTCAGACCGTTGCCAAAAGAGACGCCATCCTGAAAGCCCTTTCCGTCATCCCGGTAATCGATGCCGCGGCCACCTTCAAGCGTTTCAAACTTCAAAACCACCTCCCGGGCATGACTGTGCTTGCGCATATTGACCATCAGCTCCTGCAAAACCTGACGGAGCTCCCGCCTGGTCCCGGCGTCAACGCCTGTCCAGAACGCCTCCCCGTTGCCCACCAGTAACACCTTGGCTTTTTCCGTCGCAAAAGACAGGATCAGCTCTTCGATCTCCCGGTGAAACGGCATGCTTTCCACCCTGGGATCGTCATAGGAAATATCCCTCGAGCGCCGGTAAAGCAGGTCCATCTTGTCCAGTAACAACTCTTTATCCATTTCCGGACCGTTCTCCACTTCAGAAATTACCCGGTACAGACCATTGGCCACTTCATCATGTACTTTCTTTGACAACTTTAGCTGGCCCGCCCGGACCGCGACCTGCTTTTCCAGTTCCAGCCGCTTCTTTCTCCTGTTGTACCAAAAGCCGGCAATCAACGTCCCCGCCAGCAGCACAAAAACCGTAACATACAGCAGCACCTTTTGCCTGATGATCTGGTATTTCTTTTCGGTATTGTCCTTCTGCAGCTTGAGGTTATCCGCTTTGTTCTTTTCCGCGTCATAGCGGATAAGGGCGAACTGATTACGCGCCGCGGCGCGTGCCGTCTGCACACTGTCATCCAACCGTTGATAGGCCTGGAAATACATTTTCAACCTGTTCGCCGGGCCAAACCGGATCAGCTTTTGCAGGGCCTCCAGCTGATCATCAGGGCTCTGCAGACGCCGCGCTACCGCGTACATCTCCCCTGCATAGAAAAAAGCCGAATCCGGCTTGCTCCCGGCATAATAATCCGCCAGGTGGGCGAAACTCGCGTTCTGGCCCCAAAGGTCATTTTCCTTCCGGCGGATCCGCAGGGCGGTCAGCAGTTCCGGCGCCGCGTTATAACCGGGTTGATCAAGAAATTTTGTTTTAGCCATATTGGACAGGATCCGGGCATATTCCTTCCCGTTTTTTGGCGTCTGCGCAATCGTCTGGCGGTATAATTTCAGGGACTCGCCGTAAGCTCCTTTCTTTTGATAGGCCAGCGCCTTATTATTGGCGATCACCAGCTTCAGGTTCTTATCCCTGGCGACCTGGTAAGCAGAATCATAAAAAGCGATCGCGGGCCCGTAGCTCTTCAGGTTGAAGCTATTGAGACCTAACTCGTTATAGTTGGAGGATAAACAGTACAGGTTGTTTTCTTTCGCGGCATTCAGGAACCTGATGGAGGTCAGCAGGCTTTCCTGGCTTCCGAAGTAATCCCCGGCATCGGCCTGGATCACCGCCATATTATTATAAGACATCGCGACCTGCAGGCTGTCTTTGGATCTGCTGATCACCCGGTTAAAGTAATAAAAGGCGGAATCGTTGTTCTTGAACAAAAGCGCCTGCCCCCTGTGGAAATCGGGATCTTCCACATAGTTATCTCCCGGCTGTTGCTGACGGCAGGACAACAAGCCGAAAATAAACAAGGGTAAAAAAAAGAATAGCTTCCTCAAGGTTTAAATTTATTTAAAAGTAGGAAAAAGCGATGAGCAATCCAGCTTTATCTTAGTAAAATCTCCCTTGCGGTTATAAAAAAAAGGAAGGCAGGATCACTCCTGCCTTCCTTTGTCCGTTAACCTTTTGGCGGCGGCGGCGGCGGGTTCGGTGGTATGTGCCCCCCTTCGCCCCCGGTGTCCGTGCCCAGGGTGGTTACCGTTCCACTTGTGTGACAATGTTTATTGGTATGGTTCGGGCATGCCAATCCCAGGAATATGGCAAGAAATAATGAATACATGATCGTAAAAATTTAAAAATGAATGACTCTGTAGTTCCCCGCGAAACAGATCGCGGGGAGCGCTACAACTGGCTTTAAGAAGCGCTTCTTAAATTTTTGGAAAGTGGGTGGGACAGTTGACGCGAAAGCTGATAACTGCTTTCCAAACCGGCTATTAACGACCGCGTTCTCTGCCCCTTTAGCAACCTCACCGGGATCTTTTATCCGGTAGCTTGCCGGTATCTGATTTGATTGCCGGAACAAATATATAGGGGTCAAATACCTAAAAACTAAGGAATTCCGCTAATTCCGCCGCATTCCGGTTTCCCGTTTGCGGATTCCGAAAATTCCGTTTATTTTCACCTTGCAACCTTATCACCATGAACGATTCAGAAAAAAAAGACCTGTTAGGAGTTTATCAAAAAAAGAAATCAGCAGGTAACCTTTCGGCAAATCTGGCCAATCCGAGCCCGGGGAAACTGCGGGATGAATGCCTCATCGTCTATAAAGAAAGGTATGCTCCCGCCGATGACGAGACCCTCCGTTTATTTTTTACAAAAGACAACAACGGTGATTACAGCGACAGCATTGAAAATTTAGACATTGATAAGTTCAGGCCGCTGGTCGGCCTCCTGAGGGGAAAGGTCGAAAACCCCAATGAAAAGCATTACGGGCTGCTCGCCTGGCTGATGTCATCACCGCACAATGGTGGACCGGTAGAGGAGACAAAGTTTGAGGATAAAATAGAAACCGCAAAGCGAACAACATCATGGAAGGTCATCGTTTCCATCATGGTTATTCTTTTTGCGGGCGGAGGGTCATTATTAATGTTCCGGCCCCAAGGCTGTATGTACTGGACCGGTGACCATTATCAGATTACTCCCTGTGATATCAAACACGGCGATACGGCCCTGATCGCATTCGATGAACAACAAGCTGCTCAAAAAAAGATCCTCAATCCGGACACCATCTCGGATAACGCCATCGGCCGGGTCTGGTATATCAAAATCAACCACGGCCTGGAGTATTATACCACGGAAGGATTCCATCCCGTTGATACGCGCAGAAAGCTGAAGCCGATCACTTCCTATATGATAGAAAAATATATCAGGTCTGCAAACCCGGCGGACACTCCAATTTTGGGTCAGGCACCCGTTAAATGATCAGGGATCATAAAAGCATTTGAAAGCATCTCTCCTACTCTTGTGGGGGTAAGTGACGATGAAGAGATAACAACGCCGTAATATTACTGTTCAGCCCCGTTCGCCAACCTGCACAGGTCCTCCACCTTTTGCATATACACGGCCGGCGGCTCCGGCATCAAATGGAGTGCCTCCCCAAGATCAGCCACCAACTGGCAAAGCGATAAAGGCTCGGTAGCCCTTAAAGCATGACAACCGGACAACGGTCCGTTTAATAACGCGGTCCCCTGCGCACCTAATGTCACAGGCCATATTGGTTTTGATACCGCCCAACGGGCGCCAAGCTCAAATAAAACATAAGCAGAACGCATACTGCTTTCCGAGATCAGGGCAATAAATACCTTACAAGCCTTTATTTCTTTCTTCAGCTCATCATCGGTGCTTACCCCGCAGGACAGACCATGTCCTTCCACACTCGTACAGCGGATGTTGGCCACGGGCAAAACCAGGGCCGCCCGGATCAGCTCAACCAACATGCCGGCAGCGGTATAATCCCTACTGCTATGACTGATAAAAATTTCCGGCATACGTCTTCCGCCTTTGCCAATTCCCGTAAAGAGAACATCCGGTTTATATAATTGTCGCTTGTTCATGGAACAAAGCTCAAAAACGATCCGGTGCTATCCAAGTTGTAAAAAACCTAAATTATTCCGGATCGTTCAAAAATGACATTGTAAAATACAAGCAACCCGGTTGTCTTTTAAGCCAAACCGCGTTTGCAAACTGTTAAAGGGCGCGAATTCTAAAATTGCCGGGATATTTTACGCGGGCAGTACGGAATATTTTAGCTTAAGGCTTTCGGAATACGGATCGAAAAACATCAGGAAATCACCCGTGTGGTAACACCGGGCCGAAGAGCAGTCCCGGAAACCCAAGTTTCCCTTATCAAACGCGGACAGTGCCCCGGCCTCGTTACCCTTTGCGACCGAGAACCGGCTTATTGTTGAATACTTTACTTGCATACTTCTGAAGGTTGTTGTAAATTGGTCATTACCTAAAACAATCACATATGAAACACCTGACCGCCCTGTGCATCGCGTTACTGCTTGCCGGGACCTTAATCGCGCAAGAGCAAAGCCGGGTAGCCACAAAGCCCGCAACTTTACACCAATTGCACAATAATTCATCTCTTCAGCTAACACCCGTTGATCCGGGTACCAAACCGCGAACATGGGCAGGAGATATGACCGATAATCATTATCGGGCACAGGTGTTGAACCCAAAATCCAATGGGCGGATTTATAAAAATGACCTTGCCCGTGAAAATCTAAACGAAGCTTTCGCTGATCATCTCGCCTTAGCTCCTGTTTCGGAACTCGACTCGGTAAGTGTCCGGGTTATAGACGTAGACAATGGTCTTTGTACAATTATTCGTTTACCGGGTAATAAATATGTGATTTATGACGCCGGTGGTTTGAATACGGCAAACGGAACACAAACCTGGGGTTATATGAAAAAGTTTTTGCCCGAAGGCTCGACCGTTGAGCTCATGGTGTTAAGCCACATGGATGGTGATCATATCGTGGCAGCCTCCCAGGCGATCCGTGGTTATCATATCAAAAAAGTAATTTGGGGAGGATACGACCGGAAAATCGACGGATCAAACACCACGGAAACAAACGCTTTTAAAAGATTAAAAGCAGCCCTGCATGATCGGCGTGATATAACGGAAAGCATCAATCTACACGAACGTGACAGCGTCATTTACCCTGGCGGGGATATCAATATTTCCGGTGTTCATTTCAAAATATTATGCGGCTTTGGCAAACCTTTGCAGGAATGGCACCTTAACTCAGATGCGGGTGAAAGGCTGAACGGTGTCAGTATTGTGATGAAAGTAATTTATGGTAACAATTCCGTTTTATTCACAGGGGATGCCCTCGGACGTCGTAAAGATGATCCTGATTCTACCTGCATCGCCACAGAAAAATTCTTAGTTGATCATGCAGGTAATGAACTCCAGTCAAACGTCATGTTCTCCCCGCATCATGGTGCTGAAAACGGCAGTTCAAAACCGTTCCTTGACAAAGTTAAACCGGAGTACATCGTTATACCTTCAGGACACGTATCTACATTTTTGCATCCCCGAAAAACAACATGTCTACGCTATTTAAATTACGTTACTGCCGATCATATTCTGCGTACTGACCGCGGTGACGATCAGGGTGCCAAGGAATGGGACTATCTGCGTATCCCGGGGAGCCGGGACGTCGCCGGTGACGATGATATCCAGATTGACTTGCGCTCAGATAATAAACTCCATGTATATTACCTAAATCCTATCAATGTAAGTACAGCACATCCATGAATATAAACTTAATAAGATCCTCCATACCCTGATATATCAATCTGCTTCCCATACCGCACATATTAAAATCGATTTTATCATTTTCAGGGCATTTCTTCCTATTGAGTATTAAAAAAATGAAGTCAGGCCAACCTGATGCCGGACTTACTTCATTCGGCGCTGAAAAGCCAGTTACAAAATCTAAAAACATCTTTTTTAAATACCGTGAAAACACCCTGTTTTTCTATCATCACTTATCGCTACCTTTATTCAAAATAGCGTTTTCGTATAGGAAAAAACCCGGGAAAACATTATATATGCTTGATTTTTAAGTAATTGTCTTATTATATTTACTTGTCTTCAAAAAGTTCAATAATCAGGTTGAAAAATTGGGGACACAATGAAACTGCAACCTATTCCTTATGAACAAAATCATTCTGCTGTCACTGTTCAGCATACTGCAGCTCAATTCTTACTGCCAGACAAATGATCAGGCGATCGAAGCGTTTTATCAGGGAAGCGCCAACAATTGCGCCAGCGTAGCACTCATTAAAGCAGCTATGCTTAAATACGGCTACAAAAATATCTTTACCTTCAGCGAATCCGCAGGAAACTACAAGATCACCCTGCAAAGCGGCGATACCCTGTCGGTTTCGAACACAGAGCTAAAGCTTGCAGAACAGTATTCTAATTTTGAATTATCTGGCAACCTTCCCGCAGCACAGCAGAAAGATGTGCTCTCCTACGCCTATCTTTCTTATGCGGCGATTGCCAAATATATTCAGCTTTACGGCTATTGGAGTTGTGAAGACAAGTATGGGAACAGCTATCCTATTGCGCCCATGTATGATTACCTTAATGCACTGAGATTCATTACCATGACCAGCTTTTGTACGGACAATTGCTATAAACTACTGGGGTTGAAAATCGCAGGTGGCAAAATAAATGATTATACAAACGCAACCGTACTTAACCAAAAGGGAACCATTCTGTATTCATGGGGACATGCCGTGGCAGCAAACCATAACACAATCGACTGTCATGGCAGCTGGATCCCGGCGAGCACGGCTAAAACCTGCAATAACCGGTTCAAATGGTATATCGTATTGGAGTAAATTTTAGCTATTGAAAAAACAATTTTTATCAATAGGATTATTCGATCGCAATAGCCCTTTGATAAATATTCAAGGCATATAAACATTGATTTTAGTATTGAACTTTTATTAATCTCATTAATTCAAATTATCATGACTGTCATCGGAACAAAAAAATTCTGGAAGCCTGCGCCAGGCGCGTCAGCAAGCCAGACGGAGAATCAGATATTGAAAAATACCGGGTATTTTAATATTCAGTTGTTCGCCTTTAACTATATGTCAAAAGGCGATTTCTGGCAAAATATCTTTGGGGGAAAGAACAGTATCGCGTTGGCAACGACACTTAAATTTGATTCGGGAACCACCTCGATTGAAGCGGCAAGTATTCAGGACGTTCGTAAAGTGCCCGCAGGAAATAATTATAACCAGGGACTGTCGCGCAACATAGCGGTAAAAGTTCCTGCTAATGCTGATGCCATTTCCCTTGAAGTGAAGATAACAGAAGTAAAATCGGATAACCTGCAAACCAAATTCGATATGCTGAACAAGCCCGAATTCCAGGCAGGGCTGCAACTCGCCCCGGTCATCGTTGGGCAATTGATTACCGTCACGTCACTTGTCAAAAAGTTATTCACCGATTCGGATCCGAAGGCGCAGCTTGAGGCCAGTTTCGCAGGTATAATCAGCAACCAATCCGAGCCGTCACCTGTGCAAAATGGCAAGCTTACAAAAGGGATGCTGATTATTATCGCAACTAATGACGGTCCGGATTTTACCGGAGCGGATGAAACTAAATTTAGCTTAAAAGGCGATCAACTTTATTATAACAATAAGGTTGTCGAAAACACCTATGTACTGTTTAACATTACATTTGAAACCTTAAAAGGCATAAGTGAAAATTCAAACTGGTCAAAAAGATATAACGATGCATTGAGTTACCTTGATAAGATAGTTGCCCTGGACGATACAAATGAAATAGAAAAAGTATTTAAGGATGCAAAGGATATGTGGATCGAGGCAAATGCATTACTTAATGCAGATGAGACTTATATAGACGGAGAGAAATCGAGCATCAAAGCGTTAATGATCACAAAGATACGGGAGAAATATAATAAGCTGACAAAACCGGAAATAAGTGCCCCGGTTGTATCTGCTGATCAAATATTAAAAGGCATAACCGGCTCAACCAATTTTGATATGCTCAAACTGGCCCTGCCCGTTACCGGAAGCCTGTTTACACAACCCAAAGAAGACGCGAACAATTCTATAAACTTTAATTCCTGGTTGCCCGCCAACACGAAAATTGATAATACCCAATTATTCTCCAGCTTAACAGCGGACAGTAAAAGTTATCTTTCTGAATTAAAAGACAATGATCTATTGGGTGGGTTAAAGGATAATAAAAATCTATTTTTTTAATAAGGGGAAATAACCATGGAAGATATAGCACAATTCTTTTTGGAAAAATTAATTACCGATACACGCTATGGAATAGCAACACCGGTAGACGACCAAACGTTATTACTACCGAGCTTTCTAAACAAACTGGAGGTATGTATTGCTATTTACAAGCAAAAATACCCAAATCAATCCGTCACGTTTACCGAAACATACCGTAGTAACTCCTTACAATATAAATACTTTCAACAGGGAGCCAGCAAGATCAAAGCGGACGGCATGCACCATTATGGCATCGCCGCCGACAGTATTTTTATCATTAACGGAAAACGCAGTTACAAGGGTGACGTAATGTTGCTTCGCAAAATTTACACGGACAACGGATTGACAATTTTGGGAATGTGGGATGCCCTGCATGTACAGTTCATTCCGGTGGGGCAGCAAACGCAATTGAGGAACGCAGTTATCGCCAAGATCAAAAGCTTTCAGAACCAGCATGGAATTCCTGCCACCGGCCTTGTCGACGACATTACAATTGCAAAAGCCAAAAGCGTATTTTCTTAACTCGTTGGTAATTCAACTATCCGACATAGTTACCAAGGCTAACCAGTAAACACTGATTAGAGCCCGGGGCTGCCTGAACTTATTCGGCCAGCGGGAAAAATCCCCTGATCGTGTTCTCTATCCAAATTTTGATGCCTTGAATGCACCACCTCATAAAAATACCTTATTTTAGGCGACGAGCGTTTTAAAGCCCCATTATTATTTTAAGATGCTGCACGCATGAAGGAGATCAATACCGCTGCTAACAAACCACACCTTATCCAGGTTGACTATATCAGAGCAATTGCTTCATTGTCAGTAGCCTTATTCCATTTAGGTGGTAAAGTTTTACCCCTATTAAATTATGGCTGGCTTGGTGTCCAAATGTTCTTTCTGCTATCAGGCTTCATTATCTGCTGGGCAATGCCCCAAAATTACACCTTAAAATCAGGTGGCATTTTCCTTTTAAAAAGACTTATACGTATTGAACCCCCTTATATAATTTCAATATGCCTTGTCTTATCAGCCAATTACATTTTAATTGATCATTATGCAGCTGACTGGAAAATGATCATGTTTCATTTAGCCTATCTGAACAATTTCACGGGCAAAGAATACCTTAACCCTGTTTATTGGACCTTAGGTATAGAATTCCAGTTTTACCTGTTTGTTGCACTTTTTTACCCGTTTATTTATCATAGGTACGGCCCCTTTATGGTACTTGCGTTATGCTTAATTCCCGCATTTCATATCGGGTCAAATCTGATCAGCCTGTTCCCGCTGTTCGCGTTCGGCATTTTGTTTTTCCAGTATAAAACCAAGGTGGCATCATGGCGTACAGCCGTTTTAATTTGCCTGTTAATAACGGTTTGCGGTATCATGAGCATTGGCTGGTTGCAAACCATCACCGGTTTAGTCGCATTGACCATACTTATGCTGCCGTTAAAAGCTAACGCATGGGTAGGTTTCTTTTCCAAAATTTCCTTTTCGCTTTACCTGACCCATGACATCGTAGGAAGCAGGACAGTGGTTTATCTGGGCACCCTGTGGCCCAAAACAATTTTATTCAAAGGGATCGAATTTGTTTCCGGAATTGTCATCAGCGTAACGTTTGCCTATGTATTTTACCTGCTGATAGAACGCCCATGTTTAAAAACATCCAAAAAGCTGGTGTATTTAAAACGATAGTATCCTATAAACAGGCGAAGTCGTATGACAGAAAAGAAAACTACAAACCAGTGGCCTGCATCCCGGATATCGCCTTTTCCGGCGCCGAACGAATCCGGGCGGTTATGCGATCAGTCCGGTAATTGTATTCCTGATCAGGTCGGTCGTATCCTTTTAAACCGATCTGCAGCGATCTCCGCCAGACCGGCGTGTTTCAGCGCGATCAGCTCATCCTTCTGTCCCAGCACAAGGTCGGCAAAGTCACCCTTACTGATCTGCCCGTCAGCCAGTTCCATCGTCCATCGTTCCAGGCCATCCTGTAGTTCCTTCAGAATGGCTAACCCAACCGGGGTCGCCGTAGCCACATCATCTTTCAGCTCCTTTGCCGCCAACTTTGTGATGCCCTCCTGGAGGGTTTGCAGTAACCTTTTAAAATCAATCGGCATATCAATCAGTTTGGATGCACCATATCAACGCCACCCGGGCCCTCAATGGCTGCGGTTCGATCCGGCAAAGAAGGATGCCTTTTCGACCGTACATCCCCAACCCGCCCTCCATCAAAATCATTTTTATCTTATAGTAGATAGTATAATCATCTAATAATCAGCTATATTTATACAATCAGGGTAAACCAGGCGATCATGGGGTATTTGACACCAAAAGAAAAGATTGACCAAATCCGTAGATGCTATATCAACGGGTTCACCAATCAAACTGTTATGCATCGGAAATATGGCCTGCATAGAACAACCGTGCGAAAGTTCATCCGGCTGTTTCGCGAAATTGAGCGGCTGTACCCGCACAAGCTGAAGGATTTTAGCTTCATGCTACCCCAGGTAAAAAAAATCAGAGCTGAAACGAAGCTTCATAAAACGCTGATCGCGGCTTTGCCCGAATTATTGGATAAACAGACGACGAAAAGGATCAATATTATACCGCTTTGGGAAACGTACCGGGCATCCTACCCTGATGGTTATTGTTTAAATTGGTTTACGCAATATTTTATCGCCTGGCGAAGAGCCAACAATGTGTGTTTATTTTCTCACCGTAGAGTAAAAGAGATCCACCCGGACCAAACTGCCATATTGACCGCCTGGCGCAATTCAGATAATCAACATTGGAAAAGAGCAGTAGTCATTCTGGGCTCTTTGAGCGGAAAACCGGTAAAAGAGATGGCCACGCAGGTGGAGCGATCACAGGAAACCGTACTACGCTGGATCGAAAACTTTAAAGAAAAGGGCATTGAAGGTCTGATCGATCCGCCAAAACAGATGGCCCCGGAAAGGAAGAAAGCAAAAGAAGACAAAGAAGCAAATTTAATGAAACTGATGCATGAAACGCCGCAACTGCACGGGTTCAACCGGACATCATGGCGGATCGAAGATCTGGCCACCGCTTATTATAAAGTTTATAACATGCCGATGGGAATCAGCACAGTAGGGATAATTTTACAACGCATGGGTTATGGTTATCGCAAGTCTCGTGAGGTTCTGACGAGCCCCGACCCAAACTTTCGTGAAAAGCTACAGGTAATCAAAGACATCCTTGGGAACCTCGGACCAAAAGAGAAATTTTTTTCTGTCGACGAAATGGGCCCGCTTTTTATCAGGAAACGCGGTGGCCGGACATTTATCCAAAACGGTATACTAACGGCTATACCGCAAAAGCAAAAGAACAAAGGTTTTATCGTATGTACCGCAGCGCTCGAACTCTCTACGAATCAAGTAACCCATTTTTTTTCTCCCAAGAAAAACACGGATGAAATGATCAAACTGATCGATATTTTGATCGAAAAATATCACGACCAGGAGAAACTATATATCTCCTGGGACGCAGCGGCCTGGCATGCTTCTACAAAATTGAAGGCCAAGCTGGCCGCAGTCAATAGCCTCCCGAAAACAGCAGCCGGGCAAGCCCCTGAATTGGTCTTAGCCCCTTTACCCGCATCCGCGCAATTTTTAAACGTCATTGAATCCGTATTCAGCGGACTATGCAAGGCGGTAATCCATAACAGTGATTATAATACACCGGAAGAATGTAAAGTGGCGATAACCCGACACTTTTTTGAAAGAAACGAACATTTCCTAAGGCATCCCAAAAAGGCCGGAAACACCATCTGGGGTAAAGAGAGAGTAGTTCCGGTCTTTGATGAAAGCAAAAACTTTAAACACGCAAAGCAAACGCGTAAAAAAAACAAAAAGTCCGGTTGACCCAACCAACCATAAATGTCCGTTTTCTTTCCCGGTACAAAATACTAATAGTATTAGTATTTTGTACCGGCTTTTTGTATTTTTGTATAATAAGCATCAGTTTATGGAGAATTCAAAAGAAGAAAAACAGTTGGGAATCTTGCTGGCCGAAGCAGCCGATATGCTGGAGGATGTCCGGTCAACATTTGGTTTGTTCCAAAAAAAAAGGCATTACCGTTTCCGGTCTGCCTTAGATGCATTCATAAAAAATCTCCAGCGAACTAACCCGGAAGAAGATGGCAGATAACAGTTTATTGATCCAGGTCAGTGCCTTTTCCGGCCTGATCGGCGCCCTGGCGACCCAGGGCCTGACCGGTTTATTCGCTTACATCGGCGATAAAAGAAAATCCCATCTCGAGTTGAAAAAGACCTACCGGGAAAAACAGGTCGACATCGCCGAAAATTTTCACTTTGTGACAGGCGAGAAAATGGCAATAGTTAAAAAGAACATAGATTACTGGAAGAATTACAATAGCTCCCGGAGTGAAAAGAGCCTGGACTTTCTTAATCAGGAAATTGCAAAGCTAAATGCATATATGGATAAGTTAGATGCCGAAAACTGGAAGTACAATCTTGTCAGCCTGTATTTCGATGTCAATTTAACAAATGATCAGGTAATAGCCTCTAACTTGAAATCTAAGGAACTATATTTAAAAGTCCTGGATCTGAGAGCTGGTATCAGGCATGCCCTACAGGCGGAGAAAAATGATTTGTATGACCTGTATGAGGAAGCAATAAAAGAAATGTGTAAACATTACGAAGTTATATATGCTAAAATGGCTGAAGATATGGCAACGGTGAAAACGTCATTAATTAGCCAATTTAGCAAGTAGTTCATGATAATTATATGTTTCTGCAGATGTTGGCTTTATCAAAAACAGGTTTTACTTTTTCTTTGCCCCATATCTTGTTGCCTGCCTTTTTTGGATTTTGCTGATAGTGCAGATTACGCTTGGTGAAATAATTATCTATAGCAGCTCTGCATTCGATGACGCTATCATAGTCGCTGTTTCTGATAACAGATTTGGACATGCCGCTAAAAACCGATTCTATAATATTTAAATGCGGGGCTCGGGCGGGCAGTGGTGCAAGGATAACTTCCGGCGTAAGGTTTGATGCCCGATACGCCTTTTCGTTTATCGTTTCCAAATAATCAAGTAATTAGGCAGGTATCGCGCGGACCAACAGGACTAAACCTTCTTTATTACACCAATTCTTTTAACGAGCAGAAATAATAAGTACATACTGACCAAACTCCAGAATACGGTGTTGAATATGAACTCAAAACTTAGCCCCCGCCAGAAGATCTGGAACAGGCCCGAAAAAATCAATGCGGTACCTAGAGTATACCCCCCAAATAACTCTTCTGCTTTTTGGGCGATCAGCTGTGCTGCTGCGCCGTAAATAAAAAGATACAAAAAAACGCCGAACCCGCCACCGGAAAGATAGGCGTCGACAATAAAAGCGGGTTTGGCAGAAACAGAAGACAGGGGATTAACAATACCGGCATCATAAACGCGATTCATCACAAGTTCTTCAGTGCTGGGCTTGGAAGGCCAAAAAGCCCTTGGAACAAGCGCCATCAATGATTGTTCGATCAGTTCCGTTCCATAAAACGGTCGCCGGGCAGGTGTATTCTCGACAAATCCGGTAAACATATCGATCTCACTAAACCGGTTTACTAAAAAGTCCCAGGTGGTTTCGTCCGCCAGGTCTTGCTTGTTCAGGGCGACGCTGATCGCTTCCGAACTGGCTGCATCAGCATCATCATCGCCACTCCAGTTACTGGACCTGATCACCCCGACATAGGTAGGTAAAATAAAAAAAAGCAACACCAATACAGGAATAAAAACGAGGATGACAGTTTTCTTATAGACCGGGTAGAGAAAAACACCTAAAACCAATACACTTAAGATGATGGGCTCCTTGAAACCCGACAACAATGCTGAATAAAAATTCAACCCGTAAAACACAAAACATATCGCGGTTTTCGGGAGATCCTTATTAAAAATGGAAAACGCAAGTCCCAGGGCCGCAGCCATAAAACTGAGGGAACTGAATTGATTTGCAAACTGGGAAAGTCCGGGAACATACAGAAATATACTGGCAATCGGAAGAGTCAGAATGGTAGCATAAAACAGGAATACCAGCAATTTATGCTCATCTACCACATATTTCCGTTCAGTTTTATAATGCATGAACAGTAAAATACCGGACACCATCGCTGCGTGCCCAAGGGAGTAATAGCGCTGGCACTGTGCTGTTACAGCAAGTTTGTCCGTATCCACCGCGTAGGACGGGATTTGATGGAAGTTGTTAAATCCATAAAGGCTGAGCAAATAAAAGATCGATGTACAACACATATAGCCTGCGAAAATGATCTGCACGAGTATCAAGGGCCGCATGATCTGGTTGCCGAAACTCCGGTCTGCAGGCAACGGGGAAATCATCCCGGAAAGCGTAATAAAGAAAATATAAAAGGAGCCTGACCAGGCGATCAGGTAGGATAACAAAGGGTCTCCGTCAAAGAGCGTAGCAATGATCCAGGGAAAATATAAAAATATAAGCCTTTCAAAAGACCGCCCCTTCATATTTTTTCAAAGTTTAGCACAGCACGCTCCAGTGCTGTAACAATAGCTAAAAAATTCCATGGCTTAATCAGCTCAAGTGATTGCGCTCCCATGGCCATTAAGCGTTCCTTATCGAACGTTAATCCTTCCAGCGCCGCCGAAAGAGATTCGGCCGAACTACTGTTAAAAACAGCACCGTTAACCTCATTTTTCACCAGGTCTGCCGCGCAACCCGCTTTGTCTGAAACCAGTACTGCCTTACCGGCGGCCATGGCCTCATTCACCGCCAGCCCCCAGCTCTCACCCGGCCCGGATGACGGCAGGCAAAAC
>Ga0247735_1000076_pt1 | contig 57144 bp, 46 predicted proteins | sample UWRJL178409R2_FD_180934 | JGI IMG/M metagenome (GOLD analysis project Ga0247735, IMG submission 180934) | Plant litter microbial communities from Arlington Agricultural Research Station in Wisconsin, United States - UWRJ-L178-409R-2 | ecosystem: Environmental > Terrestrial > Plant litter >... | reverse complement strand
GTTATATCTAAACTACCTGCTAATAAAACTACTAATAATATGGCAGAACTCAAAATTAATTCATAACTAATTAATTGAGCTGTGCTTCTTAATGAACCTAAAAAAGCATATTTAGAATTAGCTGACCCAGTATTGTTATCGTAAAAGCTCTTTATCTTTTACTTCCATCTTTCACAAGATGGCTCAGACTATGTCATAGTCTTGTTTATAACCGTATTCCATAATTAAGCAAGGAGAATAGGTTATAGACTTCCTATGCTAAATATACAAAAAAAAGAACGGAACTGTGACAAATGTTTTTATGTTGTTATACGTACACTATCTATTTAGATCTATCCTCAGAATTTTGAGGAGAGCTGAAAATCAGAAATCCCTTGTATATTTCAAAAGAATCCAAATATTTATTCAATACAGTAATGTGAATTTTGAGAACACGAATAGCTTCCCGTTTGGTTTTAAATGGTTGATCGGGAATTAAATTTAACACACCATTCTCATCTAACTTATACACTCATATCTGAGTACGGGCGTATTGAGCTCTATTTGTATTTTTTAAAAGTTCACTTTTTACAATTGAATTTATTTCTTTTGTAAAAAAATATACAAGAGTTTTATTTTGAGAACTAGCTAATTTCGTATCTAAATGCCTAGAGATAGTACGATAATTAACTTTGAAGTGATTAGCAGCAGATAGCAAGCTAGAAAAGGGTGAATTATTAACCAATTCAAGTGTTTTAGTATCATATACTCAAACTTTGATTTTATTACCCAATTCTAGTCTTTGTGAAGACTCAATAAGACTTTCCACTTCTTTAGCTCCCAGTGGTCTACTAAATAAATAAGTACCCTTCACCCCTTCTGCTTTCCAAGTATCTCGGCGGAGCCGTGGTTATAACATTACGGCTAACACCTACACGAAGTGGATGCTTGACTTTTAGAGGGAAACGGGCTACCTTTTATTAATTCTAGGGTTTTGGCATTGTAAGCTCAAACCTGTTTCGCTATATTACTATTAAGCATTAGACCACTTGATGCACGATTAGATAAATTAAATGTCAACTCAAAATTTATAATGGGTTTCGAGTAGTATAACTTATTTCTAAACGGTACATTAGTATCTCTAAAAACTCCTAAAGTACCTCTAGCAATTTTTTCACCGATGCTAGCTTCCGTAATACTATTATATTTAACACATGTTTTATTTATATGTGTGTCATATACCTCATACACATAAACAGGAATAGATTGACCAGAAACGTAAGAATCAGGAGTAGATTTAAGAGCGACTAATTTACTAGTTAAACTGGAATAAATAGCAGATTCGGTCATTTTTGAAGAAAAAGCAGTATTTAATAGAGGTAAGTATTTTTGAAGATAGTGATTCTCTCTTGCTCCTTGTTCTTCAGAAGAACAAACCTCTAAAATAGAAATGTCAAAATGCTCTCAACCTACTAGCTTCAAAAATACATGTAATTTGCTAGTAGAATTAGCTAAAAGATGATTATTAAATCTTCTTTTAAACAGAGTAGTTCTCCCTATATAATAAATAAAAGGGTTATACTTATATTCAACCTTTAGATCCTCACTCTTTTAAGAACTCAGATCTTTTATTCTTATCTAAGCAATGGTAACAAGTAGCTAAAATTAAATCACGATCAAAAGGTATTACTGGAGCCTCCCTATCTTTGTACAATTCTCTTATGTATGTAGAATGTAAAGCTTGTAAATCTTCGGTGTTGTCATTCTCAGTAACCAGGGTAGTATAACATTGTCTTATATCTTTGAATAATATGGTTCGTACTTTAGAAGACATGCAAACACTACTGCTATAAATATATTCACAATCAAGGCTAATTCCCTCTATATGTATAAAAAGTAAAAAACAAAGTCAGGCCATAAATAATTGTAAAGTTCTACCCTTCCCCTTAAGGGAGCGGGTGGATTTGGAGTGAAAACCAGATATAAAGCAAGACTTCGGGCGCTCGTGGTAGAATTATTGTATTTCTTATAAACTCATCTACTAGTCGTTGAACGTTCATGATACACTCTTATACACCATAGGCTTCCTTCTTCAAGTAGGAAGAAGATAACCTTGATGTATACTAAGAAAATATATCCATGCTTCGCTTCAAGTTGACTTAAGATAAGTCTTTCTTGAAATTTACCCGATTTTCCACTAATTATTCACATAATAGGGGGACTAGTAATTAATCCAGCCAACAAGATTCCATATGTAGCTAATGAAGACATAGCTAAAAGATATAATATACCCAGATTATAATCCAGCAACATTAAACCAGGACCAAAAGGTATAACGGCGTAGCCTAATAATGAAAAAATTAAAGTTATAATAGGACCAAGGAAAAATAAAAATATGTTGGCTTGTGTAGGAGAAACATACTCTTTTAATAAAAGCTTAAGGGCATCTGCAACACGTGAGGTTATAATGATTTACAATAATTTATATTCTTATAATTTTTACCCTTATGTTACCATAAGGGTTAGACTATATCACCATATTTCTATTTTCTTATTATTTAGATGAGAAATATGTAAAACGTTTAGTCGTTGAGGAGACTTTGTTATATCTAAAAAAATAAATTAACTGGTCCTAAGTATCTAATAACCTTAAGAAGGATATAACAAAGTTTCCTGCTGATTGTCCTTAATTAATCTGTAAATTCGCTGTTTTCTTATATAATTTTTAATACTAAAGAATAGAAATATTATTTAATAAAAAAGTATATAACAATAAAAGGAAATAAAAAAACCCACTGGCCTTTGCGTCGCCTTTGCGTGAAAGAATTAAACCGGAATAAAATTAAGGAGTTTCCAGCATACAGTTTTATTTTTCATAGTGCAATAATAAACACCATCATTAGATATAAGAAACATAAATATCAAGATATTTATCAAAACACTATGGCACTTGCAGTACAAGTTACAAACATTTACATATACAATTATTACAAAACTAAACTGCTTCCTGATTTTTTTGTAGCTATTTATCTACAATACACAATAAAAAAAAATAAAGTGGGGTGAAATAAAATAACTAAATGAATAGATACTAAAATTATATACTATTAACACAACCTTTTTAAAGTAAGCTAATTTTTTCACTGAAGAAAAATAATTCTTTATAGCTATTGTGAGAATCAATAAATTTAGCAATAGTCTTAGGACTGATATTTAAAGCCTTACACGCTTGTAATTTAGAACTAAAAGGTTGGTTATCTCCGATCAAATTGTATTTACCATCCACCTTTTTATAAACTCATAATTTAGTAGTAACATTAGTTGCTTTTTTAGTAGCTAAAAGAAGTTCCTTTTTAACCTCAAAACCAGCTTCGCTGGAGAAGAAATAAACCAACATCTCGTTTTTAAAAGTAGCAAGCATAGTATCTAAATGAATAGATATAGTACGGTAATCTAACTTAAAATAGTCTGCACATTTCTGCATACTAGGGAAAGGTGTGTCATTAATTAATTCCATAGTTTTAGCATTGTATACTCATACTGAAATTTTGGAAGATATAGGTTTTTCTTTAGATAGTTCCAATAAACTGTTAAATTGTGCACTATCTAAAGGGTTATTGAATAAATAATAACCATTTAAGCCTTGAGATTTCCAGGAATCTATATAGTATCTTACTATACCATGTATAGTATTTAAAAATTTAGCTACCTGTTCTCTAGAAGAAAATGGTTGATTGTTAACTAATATTACTTCACCATTTTTTATAGTATAGACTCAAACTTTTTTTGATAAATTACCATCTATCTTTAACTCATTGAAGGAACTTTTAGCTAAGTTAAATGCAGCATTAAAGTGTTCTATAGGGCTAGTGTAATATAAAAACCCTTTTATAGGAACATTTGTATTAAGATATCTTTGTATTGAATCCCTGCAAGGTCCTGTACCTTTGCTGGCTTTATTTAAACTATCATATTTGACAAATGTTTTTTCAACATGAGTAGTACATAGTTTATACACTCATATTGTCACTTTTTCCCTGATATTAGTACTAATAGAAGTTTGTACTTCTAAAGGTTTTTTTGATAATAATATGCTACTTAAAGTTTTTAAGATAGCAATTTCTGAGTATTTAGAAAAAAAGGTAGAGTTTAACAGGGGTAAATATTTTTGCAGGTAATAGTTCTCCCTAATCCCTTGCAGATCGGCATTACAGATTTCCACAATACCTATAGTGAAATTATCTCAACCTACCATATTAGCAAAAACATGGAACTTGTCTGTTTTTTTGTGTTTAATATGAGATCTAAGTCTATTACTAAACATTATAGTTCTACCTATATAGTAAACTAAAGAGTCGTGTTTATATTGTATAATGTAGATACCTCCTTTATTATCTATTTCTTTAAAAAAGTCTGATCTTTCCTTAATATCTAGTATATTAGAACAAGAAAATAATATTTTATCAGAAAAGACTTTTACCGGGGCTAATCTATCCTTATATAATCCTTTAATAGCATTAGTGAATATAATGCTTGAAGAGTTATCATTGTCAGCGTAACTTTCAGGTTTGTTGTGTAATAAACGAGTAGTGTGAAAATGTCGTACTTGTTTCCCCTTAAATGCCTGAAGAGTACCGTATCAACCAACTGAATTAGGACCCAATCTTCTTTGCATACTAGCCATTGTTTTTCTCTCAGCTATGGTTACAAAGGCTACAGCTAATAAAACAGGAATAGTGACAGCTAATACTTCAAGAATAGACATTATTGTTGGTAAATATAACATATTTGAATTAATAAATAATGATAAAATTACATATAAATATAGTATATTTTAAATAGTTATTTTAATTATATGTGTACAATGCATATATTATATATTTTAATATTTTAGGTACATGTGAATTATTATTTTTTTTTAGAAATTTTAGTTTGAATGTACAGGCATATAAAAGTATATTTACTATACACTACTACTTATTTATATATAGTTTTTCCACTATAAATAATATTATTACAACAGCATTGTCAATTATAATAGTTGTACAATGGATTATAAGCTATAAACTGCATACCAGCCCCTACAACTCTAATCTGATTAATACAGAAAAGGCATAATTAAATTATTTCCTGCATAATAAAAACCATGAAATGATAAAACTGCATATGTTGTAAGGGCTAGTAACCTAATGGATGTATATAAAGGCCATGGAGAAGCAGATACTAAATGAAAGGATGTCCCTTAAATTTGGTTAGATTTAAATTTAACATATAATGGTATCTTTTCCCGCATCCCCCCCCATCTGCAGCAAGCCTGCTGGGGGGCAAGGCGAAGAATTTTATTATTTTTTTTTACATAAGTGGGCTTTAATCAAATATATAATCTTCTCCCAGTAATTGCTGTACAAATATAATAACTACAGGCCAAAGCCGGCCAAAGCCGTCTAAAGTCATTTACTATAGCTATAAAGCAATTTTCCCTTACTTAATTATTAAAAAAGGGGATTTGTTATACTATTTTTTAATTTTAATAACAAGTTAACAGTAATCTAACTGTTATTTTATAAAAGTCAAAAACCCTACGGGTTTTTGATAATACCAATGACGACGTCATTAGACTATTGTTCTTGTAGTCAAGATAAGAACTTAACTAAAGATAACAACTTAACTAAAGATACAGATTCCTTACCGACTAGGATCACTTACCCGATGTGGCATTTGTAAAGGCAAGCTAGTTTATAAAAAAAATAGCTTAAGTACTTTACCTGTCCTCTCCGATCTTAATAGATGAATCGTCACAATTCCAGCAACTATAATCTGTCCTCTCCGATCTTAATAGGTGAATCGTCACAAATCCAGCAACTATAATCATTGGATATGTCCTTAATACCGGATAAACATTCCTGGCATATTTGTGAAACGGTATCTGCATAAGCAGATACCCCCTCTGGGTTATTATTATTAAAATATACCCCTCAAGCTTCAGGCGCATCACATCTAATAGTACTAAAATCACAACTATAGATTAATGTTGATACTGAATAGTGTATTGCATCTAAAATAAGCCCTGGGTATATTCCTAAGGCTACTGTAGGTACAACTAGTGTTATTAATACTATAAACTCTCTTTTATTTAAATCAGGTATATTAACTGTAAATATACTTGAGTAGGATCCTCCAAATGATATTCTTTGGTACATATAGATAGTATACCCTGCAGAAAATATTATAGATAAACTAGCCAATACCCCAAATAATGAGGATGTTTCAAATATTCCATAAAGTGACATAAATTCCCCTATAAAATTAAATGTTAGAGGGGCTCCACAATTAGCTAAACACAATATAAAGAATAATATTGCGAATAATGGCATAATTTGAGCCATTCCTCTATAGAAAGCTATTAATCTAGTATGGGATCTATCATATAATATACCACCTGCACAAATAAATAGTCCAGGTGAAACTAACCCATGTGCTAGACCTAAATTAATACCCCCTTCAATTCCTTGTATACTATTACTAAATACACCTAAAAGATATACTGCTGCATGAGAAACAGAGCTGTATGCTATAAGTTCTTTAACATCTATTGTTCTTAAAGTACTAAGACTAGCATATATTATAGTAATAACCCCTATAAGGTAAATAATATAAGTGTATTCCATATACGCCTTAGGCAATACTGGTAAAATTAACCTTAAAATACCATATAGGCTTAATTTAAGCACAATAGCTGCTAATATAATACTTCCTCCTAAAGGAGATTCTACATGAGCTTTTAAAAGTCAGGTATTTAAAAAGATTGTTGGTGTTTTAACCGCAAAAGCTATAAAAATACCATAAAATAAAAAAATTTGTGTAAAATAAATGAAATTTCTTTTAAATATCGTATCAAAATCAGTAGTACTCATAATAGATGACATTGCTAAAATAGATAGTAATAAAAACAGAGAACCCAACACGTACACTAATATATCCTTAGAGAAGGACTTTAGTGTTATCTTTAATTTAGAGTTACTTACATCCACACCGTACTAGACGGTTTAATCCATCCTTTTGTGAAGTAGCGCAATATATAATGGTTAGTAATGATTATTTGTTAAACAGAACTTCTGGCCAAAGCGAGAATTCATATTAGACTTTATTAATTTAATTTCAGATATTCCTTTGTCAGTTAAGTGAGCTTTTTTAGTTATTAGCATAGCCACTTTTTTAAAATCAGAATAATCTGAGGCTTTAACACCTTTAATAGTATATTTGTCAAAAAATGGTATTATTTTATCAGTAATGTCTTGAAACTTTGTTACTACAAAATACACAGCTGATCTAGATAATTTTAACTCAATTCTACCACATTCAAAAGTAGTTATAAATTTTTCTAATAGTTCAGTATCTCTACTGTGTTGAGCAATACTAAACTTTAAACTTATAGCTTTACCTAGTTTAGTTGTAGAACAATTCCGTAAATAAACTAAAAAACATCCTTCAGCGCTAGTAAAACCTGCTAATCAATGTGGATCTTTAACATTTTTATCTAGAAGTATAGGCCTATTTACCGAAGAAATATAAGGAAAAACTAATTGTAGTTCTTCAGATAAACCTTTATTCATAGAAGATTTGATAGCAAGTATTTTATCAAACCCTTTTTTAGTTAAATGTTCTTTACTTTTAAGTAATAAAATCGCTGATTTGAAAAGTTCGTAATCAGCCCATTTTTGACTAATAAGTGGGTATTTTTCAAAATGAGATAAAATTACACCCAAATCTTTTAAAGACGTTACCCTATATTCTAAAGTAGTGCTACCATGTTTAGTAATACTTCCTACACCAAAATAATCCTTAATCTGACATAATAAATTAAAATCTTCATTTTTTAAAGTAATCTTGAATATTGCTTGAGTACGATAACCCCTTTTGTATTCACTACTAACAAATACTCCTATTGCAAAACATCCTTCTCCATCTACAAACCCTGTTACAAATCAAGGGTTTAACTTTTTTACCTGAGATTTTTCGTCTTCAAGAGGGTAATAAATGTTATTTACTTGCCCACTCAAAGTGGGGTTTTGTTCTGTAGATCTAGTTGAATGTATAAAAGCTTTTGGCGAAAAAAGCCCACTTATAACTTTGCCGTTATCAGGATGGAAAGAGATTTTTCTCCCTAAAACCGGTTTCCCGGCGACTAGAGTACACCTTACAAAATCTAAATTTCTAGATTTTGAAGAACCATCTACTCGTTGCTCTTTTACAGGTTTTGCCTGATTTAGATCCGCGATCACCCATTTCATTTCTATCATCTCTAGTGATGTTACCATACCCTCAATCATTAATGAGGCCAGTAAGAAAGTTTCCTTAATTACCTTGGTTACTAAAGCTTTAGGGCTTCCCCGGAGTTTGGTTCTTTTACACTGTATATCTTCTAAAAATGTGTATAAAAACAAGTAAAAACTAGCCTTTACTCTATTATCCGATCCAAATATACCTATTAGAATAAATAAAGGAGGTAATATACTTTCAAAAAAAATGTAGAATAGTAAAATATCTAATACTAAGAAAACGGCCAATAACAAAGTTTCTAACAATAGTATTATTATAAGATAAGTTTCTACATCTTTTGATATAGATGTTCAATTTGATAAAATTGAAATAGGAATAATGATCGTTGTTAATAATATAAAATATATAGATAAACCATCTATACCTAAGAAAAAGTCAAAATAACTAATTTCATGATATTCTTGTACAAATTGAAATTGATTAGTACTAAAATCAAATAAAATAAAAATAATTAAAGATAAAAATAAATTAAATATAGATGCAGTTAAAGCTATAAATTTAATACTTGTCAACGAAACCCCATTATCTTTATTAACCAATATTAAAAACACACCTATTATAGGAATAAAAAGTAAAGATAACAATAACATTATAAAAAAAAAAAATTAAATACCTCTGTAACGCGTAGAATGATAAATTATCACCTACACTTTTTATAAACACCATAATTATCTTAAGGTTAATAGACTATATTAAAAAAACAGCAATTTATTCAATAATCTGTAAATTTATTTAATAATCTGTAAAGATTTTAATTTACTATTGTTTATTATTTTTTGCTTTAGTTAAATATAAATTTAATTTTGTCCGAGTAATTGTTTTACAAATATAATATTGTTATTAAGAACCAGGGCCGGCCTTATTTTTGTTTTATTATTTATCCGCAAAGGCCAAAGCCAGGCCAAAGCCAGGCCAAAGCCAGGCGATAGATAAATAACTAAAAACAAATTGTGGCCGGTTAGAGCCAAATGTATTATAACTATCTTTGGCCCTGGCCGAAATGTAATATGAAACAAGGATATGAAGGAGTTGAACCTTATATTAATGATCTGCAATCAAAATGCATAGCCGTATGCAACATATCCCTTTTTTTTTTGTGGCTAAGGCCCTAAAAGGCCCGGCTAAGGCCCTAGATTGAAAGTGAGATTAACAGTCAAATTAAGAGTCAGATTCATAATAAGAGTAAGAGTCAATATTTTTATTAAATAAAAAATAGTAATACAAATATAGAAATACATGTAATAATAATAATATCCCTATAATGACCATTTTTAATTAAATCCCTTATTTTTTTACCCAAATTACAGTATTTACGTATTAAATTACAAATTTGTAAAACTAAAAAATAAGTATATACCTGATTAAAATCAACTTCAAGCTCAGGTAAAATATAAAATAAATAAGGTAAGATATAAGGTATAAAAAATAAAATACTAAAACCCAGTGAAAATGTAAACACAGGTAAAAAGTATCTAAAAAATGAAATAGGTATAATAGGAAATAAAATACCTTTTTTGTAAATATGCTTACTATAACTATCATGTGAAGTTTTAGGACGTTTAGATGGTCCAGGTTTATCTTCTTCAGACGATATTGTCTCTTCTTCTGATTCAGTCTCATATTCTGATTCTGTCTCATCTTCTGATTCAGTCTCATCTGAATGAATGTCGTTTTTTTCTTTAAGTATTTTAATTTCATTATCTAGTTCTTCTTTTTTATTTTGCTCTATATCTTCCAAGAGTTGTTTTTGTTTTTCATTTATTATTTTTTTTACATGGCGTCTAATTTTATCTTTTTCGATGTTAAATGCTATTATATCTTGTGTTCCTTCATCATAATATTCTTCTAGCCCAGGCCCTTGTTCTTCAAGATCTTTTTTTTGTATTAATTCAGCATACTCCCTGTCTTTTTGTATTTGGGTTGAAATTTGTTCCTCTTGCTCTGAATCTTGTCAATTTTTCTGTTCTTCTTTTTCTTTTTCCTCTAGTTCATCCACTTCTTGTTGTGTAGCTTTACCTTTACCTTTATCAAGTTTTTTGCTGGAATCTGATCCAAAACCACTATGCAGTACGTTAGAAAATACATATGTTTTAGGTGTATTCAGATTACTATAAATACTGATTAATAATAATAATAAAAATGCTGTAGCACATACATCTATACCTAATTCTTGTAAACCTACTGGTATAAATCAATGACTACTTACTCAAGTTTTTAATCCAAAGGATCCATTACGTGTTTTAGACATAATAAGTATATATTGTGCATTAGATTTAACAAAACCTCTTAGTATTGTGGAGGCTAAATTGTTCAAAGAAGAACGTAAATTTTTTAAACTACCAACATATCTGTATTTAAATATAGCTCTCATCGCAGTTAAACGCCTTGTTAACCTACCTGCTGCTTCAAATCTTACACCACTTACTACTTGTTGTTTTATGACATTTAAAACATTCTGCTCATTCATATTTTCCATCCGATCATCAAATGTTCTAAGTGTATGTAAATCAGGTATTTTTACCATTTGTAATACGGCTTTTCTTAATACTCTTACTACTTTATTTTGTCTATCTCTTAATTTTAATACTACAGCAGATGAAAAAACATCACTGTTTAAGTGTATAGATTTTAAATCAACTAACTTAATTTCTACTTTTTTATCATATATTTTCTCTATTAAACTGTTTAAACCTAAATTTTTTCAATTTAGCATTAAAGTATTAAATTTAGACATATTAAAGTTAATCATATCTACAGCATTAAAAATTAGTAATTGTACCCTAGAAAGTCTTTTTAACAATATTATGTAAAATACAGGTATTTTATATAAATCAAGCTGAAACTTAACATTGGATACTATACCTTTAAATAAATTATCAGTTTTTTTAACAAAAGCCATATTAAACTTTTTAAAAATAAAAAATTGTTTTTTTAATAAATGTGTAAGTCTGTTCTTCTGTGTTAGTTTTTCAACTATTTCATCTTCAACTAAATATTTTTTAACAATTGTAAAATTAATATGCTTTCTTACATATCGTTGAACTGATGCTTTTTGTTTATTATAAACATACAATAAAATAACAAGTTTGGTGTTAGTGTGTTTGGTTTCAGCTCTACTTACATATAATTTATTAGCTGAATAACGACTCTTGTTATGCCGTCTACGTTTAAATAATACTTTGATTTTATTCTCTAACATATTAAAATAACTTGCAAATATACTATTTACTGTAACATCAATAGCAATTAATGATTTAATATATGATTTGTTATAACTATATACACTGTCAAACCATTCCTTTGTTGAAGAGGGATAAAATATAAGGTTTTTGTATTCATTTTTATCAACCTCGGCGGAGCCGTGTATTTGAAATTTTTCTTTTATATTAATACTATTAGTATTATTATTTAATGATTTATCATTAAAATTTTTCTGTTTTATTTTGAATATATTTAACATTAAATATATTATTTAATTATTAGATTCTGTTAGGGAAAGTTGTAATAAGGAACTAGTTTATAAAAACTTATAAACTATTATGAAAAAAGTGATTTGACGTCTAAAGTACTGTAATATTCAAGCCACATTAAGTAATATTGCAACTATATAATACATAATATTATCATGTAATTCAACAAAAGCTTTGCAATGTGTACTAGCACTATAGTGGAAGTAAAGTCCTCAAGTTCTAGGTACATAATATGCATTGGTAAACTATACTTTTTTTTTTACCCTAAACAAATGCATTTATTGAATAGAAGTACCTTAAATTTTCTTAAGAAACCTATGAGTAAAATGTTATCCCGGCCTTATTTTTTTTTATTATTTATCATAGATAAATAAAAAAAAATTATGGCCGGCCCTGGCCCTTAAATTCTAATTATAAATGCCCCAGTACAATAGGCATATTTAATATTATTTTCTAAAGTCCTGCACTTCAAAACGCAAAAGTGGTATTTGATAAAGTACTGCACTTAACTATAAAAAAAAAGGAATTTTATAAGTCCTGCACTCTACGAAAAAAAAATAAGTATTTAATAAATTCCTGCACTTCAATCTGTAACATAGGTATTTTATATATTCCTGAACTTCAATACATAAGATAGGTATTTTATAAATACCTGCTCTTCCATTAAAAAATAGGTATCTAAGTAATAATTACAATAACACTATATAACATAATTCATATAATGTGTACTAACCCGATACTCTATATTAAACACATAATTTTTTGTTACATATAGTTATTCGACTTTATTAAGTATAAGGCGTTTAAACTATGTTAATAAACTTTAAACTTATTATGATAACAATTTATTAAATGCAAAAATACAGTTAAATTGTAAAAACCTAGATGGTATATTTTCATTAGATATATAAATGTATATTTACGTTAGTTTTAAGTATATGTAATTATTTTTTTTAACATGAATATTATATTTAAAAATTACTTGGATACAAGTAAGCCGGGTCCTGTTATGCAATATTTAACTAAAAAAAAGATTATTCAGGCTTTTTATTTAATAGTTATAATAAAATACTAAAAGTTTTTATTATTTTTAATTTCTGTTAATTACCTAAGCTTGTACCTCACTTCTAATAAAGCTATTTTAAATCACCGGACTTCCCTGGTATATTTATATTTACCATTATTTATAAAAAAATAATGTATAAATTAATATATATTACATTTGTATCACAAGTTTATATTATAATAAACACATGGTTAAAAAGTATAATTATAATCTTTAAAAAAGTGGTTCAGGACCTCCTAATCCTAATGGAAGCAGGAAGTTACCAAAACCTCCTATTAAAGCTGGCATAACCATAAAGAATATCATTATTATAGCATGAGCAGTAATAATACTGTTATGAGGTTAACGTTTATAAAGGTATTTAATTATGTTAGTTTTACCCTTAAACTAATAATAGTTATAGTTAGTTTTACTCTTAAACTAATAATAGTTATAGTTAGTTTTACCCTTAAACTAATAATAGTTATAGTTATTAAGGGCCAGGGCCAGGGACAGGGCCAGGGCCGAAATGTAATGAGACAGGAATATGAAGGAGTTGAACCTTATATTAATGATCTGCAATCAAAATGCATAGCCGTATGCAACATATCCCTTTTTTTTGTGGCTAAGGCCCTAGATTAAAAGTAAGATTAACAGTCAAATTAAGAGTCCGATTCATCATAAGAGTAAGAGTCAATATTTTTATTAAGCTTTCTAGCCAAATATTCGGTTAGTTTAGTTACCCTATTATACTCCTCTCTAACTTCTAAAGCTCTAGCCTTTAACTCCTCACTCGTCTGTTTATGTTTGTCTCTCTCATGTTGAGGTAAATAAGGGTTTTCCCCCAATTCACACTCTTTATCGCTTTCAGAAGCAAGATTAAAATTTTGCTCATATAGTTCCTTTTTTTTTTCTGGCTAAGGCCCTAAAAGGCCCGGCTAAGGCCCTTGCAGTTATTAAAGTGAGAAAGAATTATTAAATAAACAGAACTGTTTACCTTATCTTTTTTATAATGTGAATAAGTCATAATGCGATTACATATACAAGTACAAAATAAACATAATGTAACTATAATTACTAAAGTGTTAAAAAATATAAATGTTAAAATTAGTATAAACATTTCTAGTGTAATTCTAAAGCATCTTTTATGTATGAACAAGACAAGACCACAAACACTTGAGATTGTATAAATGCAATCCCTAATTCTAGCCCTGAAAAGGCTATTATAAATGCTAGTGGTAATAATCCTAGTATAAAAAAAATAAATCCTGAATTCATAATATTGTATGTAAATCCACTAAGTATATTTAATAGCATATGTCCAGAAAGTATGTTTGCTGCTAATCTTAACCCTAGAGAAACATTACGAGCAAGATATGATATGAATTCAATAATTACTAAAAGTGGTAGTAATCCTAGTCATATACTTTACTATTAAAATGATTAAGCATAGACTCTAAAAAATAAGTGATTTGAACACTTAACCTGCCGTGTGTAAAACGGATGCTCTACCAATTGAGCTAATTTCTTTTTTTTTGTGCCCTGATCGGACAGGACATTGTTTTAGGAGGGACCCCTCACTCCCCCCCACAGACTTGCGGGGGTGCTAAATAAATTTAATTCAGTATTTACCTTTATAGGGTTTTCCTGTATTTCTCCTTAAATATGTAACCATACTTTGAGGAAATACACCTAAAGTTTTAGCAGCAGAAGCTATATTAGGGTGTGTAGTGCTAACCCCATTACTTATTTCTGTTAAAGATAAAGGTTTAAAACTTTTTTGTGGATTGTTATTTAAATCTTTTAAACCTTCTGCAGCTTCTACTATAAATCTACCTAAAACAGGTTTATCTGAATTTAAATGAATAGCACGAGAAATATGTCTTTTATCTATACCTAAAGCCCTTGCGGCTGAATTTATAGCATGGTAAGAAGTTTTAATATTAAGAGTTAAATCTGTAACTATTATTTTATGTCCCTCTTGCACTAATGAATGATTAATTAATGCTTGAGGGTCTTTATAATACTCTTTAAGAGAATTACTAATTTTATTCCTAATCTCCGGAGTAAACTCAACCCTCGGAGGTAAACCCGCTACTTGTACAATATTGTATTCTGGTTTTAAAAGTTTTAAATAATAATTCTCCCGAGTTATAGTATTTTCTTTTTTACAGAACTCAAGAATTTCCAAGCCAGGCTTGGAATAACCATATTTTAACAATGCTGCACAAATAACCATACTACTGTCTCTTAATAAAATATTAGCACTATAATATTCTAAAAATCTACGTCTAAGGTGTACAGAGCTTCCGACATATCTTTTACCGTTTAGATTATTAGTTCACATGTATATACCACTCTTGTCTTTTCCAGCCTTAAGAATTTCTAATTTATTAGTATCCGCATTAGAAAAACAAAAACTACCCTCCCCCCCGGGGAGTGTATTATCATCTGAAGAAGTGGAATATTTTCTAATCTGCACGGGATTAAACAAAAAGCTACTTTGTTTAATATGGGTTTTAGCCATAATAAAGCTATTAATATCTCCTCCACGCAAAGGCGAAGGGGAAGATATTTTTTTTATAAATGCATAATAACCTATATAATTGTTATTAGCTATATTTTCTAGTGTAATTCTAAAGCATCTTTTATATATGAACAAGACAAGACCACAAACACTTGAGATTGTATAAATGCAATCCCTAATTCTAGTCCTGAAAAGGCTATTATAAAAGCTAGTGGTAGTAATCCTAGTATGAAGAAAATAAAACCCGAATTCATAATATTGTATGTAAATCCACTAAGTATATTTAATAGCATATGACCACTTAGTCGTCCCACAAATTTATCCTCTGATTATGTAAGCGAACAATAAGAAAACTTTTCTTATTCTTCTATGTAAGGTTCATGCAACTTTGATCTACACCCTATAAAGTTATAGCAAAAATACTGATTATATATCACTTTGTAAAGTTCATGAAATGGCCAAAAAATATTAAACTAATTCAAATAAATATATACCCTTAAAAGGCTTAGTTCTATTTTCTTTTAAGTACAACGAGATACTAGGTTGACGATAGCACAATGCTCTAGCTGCAGCACCAATAGAAGGGTATATTGTAACCTCCTTAGTTTCAACATTAGTAGCCTTCACTTTCATACTAGTTTTTTGAGCTTTTTCTACGTTAACTAGTTTTGGACTTTCGCTATCTGAGTTGAGTAATTTAAAAGTATATCTCCCTAAAACAGGTTTATCTGAATTCAAATAAATGTAATGCTCGATATATCTTTTATCAATATCCAAATCACGAGCAGCAGCTCTAATGGCGTTATATATAGTACAAGTATTTTTTGCCATATCAGTTACCTCAACTTTGATGCTACTAGCTTGAGCTGCAGACAAATTAGCTGAAATTTCTGGAGACTTATTTCTTAGGATAGCAGCAGCACGCATATTCTCTATAGCAGCTTCTGAATGTTTTCAACCAGATTTTCGTGAAGGGCTTCCAGGTATTTTTAATATATTATACTCAGGAGTGTATACTTCAAAAAAGTGTGCTTCTCTAGACATAAGACTATCTTTTTCACAGATTTCCAAGACAGTAAAACTGAAGTTATGATAACCGTATTTCAATAACGCAGCATAAATAGGCATAGATTTTTCGTTCAGGAGTCTATTAACATTGTAATATTCCAGTAATCTACGCCTTAAATTAACGGAACTACCGACATAATTTTTACCATTAAATTTATTAGTTCACATATAAATTCCTGATTTACCCTTAATATATTTAAGGATATCTAGTTTGTCTTTGTCAGCATCAGAGAAAATAGTTAAGCCGGAATAGTCTTTAGAAGAACCAAGCTCTCTTGAAGTTGAATACGCCCTAACAGCTGTTTGTCTGGAACTGGTGAATTTTCCTTTAGATTCAGAAAATAAGCCACGCGATCTAGTATTGTTTAAGTTAAAGCTAGACGATAATACAGATTTTCTATTATAATTTTTATCAGTAGATCTTTTAAATCGTACACAACTTTACCTTTCTTTAAATGTGTTTACATTATAAACTTTATCCTTAATTCTAAGGTGTTTACAATATATACTATCATTTCTTTAAAGGTGTTTACAATGTTACTCTCCACCCAAAGGGTATGATATAACAGAACAGAGTGTATAAGCATATATAAGTCCTTATGCATAACAATCATATGATTGTTTACCTTTACCTCCCTTTCAAATAGAAAGAAGGAGTGATACAATTAAATAAGGATAGGCTATTGTGGTATCTTTAATCTTGAGTTACTTAATTTCTCCCAAGAACCGGTTTCCCGGCGACTAGAGTACACCTTATCATTATACTTTAAATAATGTCTTATAATTAGACTTAATATAATGAAAGAACCGTCTACTCGTTGCTCTTTTACATTAATTACCTAGTTTCGTAGCATACAAGCTTACACTTAGGTAGTTAATGACTTAGATCCGCGATCACCCATTTCTATTACTAGTATCTCTAATGATATTACTATACCCTCAATCATTAATGAGGCCAGTTAAGAAGTTTCCGTCCTATCTTTAGTTATTAGAGCTTTAGGGCTTCCCCGGAGTTTGGTTCTTTGACACAATAAGAATGAGATACCTAATCTCATCTTTTTTTTATGTTAGCTGCTAATCTTAATCCTAAAGATACATTACGAGCAAGGTATGAGATGAATTCAATAATAACTAAAAGAGGTAGTAGTCCTATCGGGCAACCCGCTGGTACAAATAAAGAAAAGAATTTTAATCCGTGTTCTTTAAACCCTAAAACAGTTGCACCTAATACTACAGTAAAGCTAAGTGAAAATGTTAAAATGAAATGTGAAGTTGATGCAAAACTGTACGGACTACTTTATAAGACTTATAGACTTAAAAAGCTGGACTATATCTTGATCACTTATCTGTTAAATAGTTTGAGCAACCTATCGCATGTAGTCTCTGAGGATCCCGCCTAGGCATCTATAAAGACTCTTTAAGCCGGTTTCCTGCTGATTATTCATTGTTTTATATTTAGAATTGTCACGTCCTTTGAAAAATGAATTCCTTTTATCCCTGCTAAGCACTACGGAGAAAGCCTGAAGTACGAAGCAAAAATCTTAAACCTTTTGTTTTCGCATATTCATATCCGCTACGGCGTAGCCCTGGCAGGGAAGGGGACATTAGTTAAGGGTCGTATCTAAACCATTAGAAACTCCCAGCATATAGTGAAATGTATCTACTTATTATATTTATCTTTTATCTTTTATATCATATATATTGTACTTATACGGTCTTGAATAATTTGCGTTACGCAGACATAGGTACTCTTCTACTATTCATATTACTGTTAATTACTTTTATTTTTTCTAATCCCTCCTTTGTTAAATGATCTTTAGATTTAACAATCTCAGCTATTTTTACAAAATCTAAGAAATCTAATTTTTTATTACCAATTAGAGGATATTCGTTAAATAAAGGTATAATCTTATGGATTATGTCTGAAAAAACTGTAACAGCGAAATATACCTCATTCCTATTTGAATGTGAAATGATACTTCCGCAATCTAAAAATTTGACTAAACTTTCTAATAAAATTCTATCACGAGAATGCTGAGATATTGTAAATCTTAAAGTTACATATTCCTTTGTTTTGTCTTTAGATACGTTAAATCCTAGATGGAAGGATCCTTCAGCTTCCACAAACCCTCTTAATCAATTAGTATCTTTCATTTCTGTAAATTGAACCTCTGGTCTGATTGCAGGTATTATATTAGGAAACGACTCTTTAAATTTTTCGGATAAACCTCAGTTTAAACTAGCCTTTATACCCACTAATTTCAGTATACCTGTCATAGTTAAATGTTCTTTTTTTTCTATTAAATCGACAGATTGTTTAAATAAAAGATAATCAGCTAATTTTTTAGTTAGTAAAGGGTAGTTATCTAAATGATTTATTATTACTTTTAAATCCTTTAAAGAACTAACACGATAATCTAATGCATCTTGTCCGTTTTTATATATTTTACCCCCTCCACCAAATGTTCTTTGTATTGCTTCTAACAATTTTCCGTCCTTTTTATGCAAGGAAATTTTAAAGATAGGTTTAACTTGTCACCCTATTAAGCTTCTACTATTTGTAAAAATAGAAGTGGTAAAACATCCTTCCCCATCTATAAACCCTGTAACATAGTATGGATGAAGGTAATAAGAATTCTTATTACTAGTTCACCTACGTGGGAAACTAGGATTAGTACGGTGTGGTAATATCCGCCAGAAATAAGTATCAAATATAGAAGCAAATTTATAAGTAGATGTATAAGTAGAATATGTATTAAGCGCATTCTTGTAATGTATGATAGCGAAGTTGCCAAAAAAGATAGCGGTGTAACAGCTAAAGATAAATATAGTGGTAGATAGGCACCTTTTTACCATTCCGATTAGATTATTTATTAAGATAAAAATAAATAATGCATACATAAATGGGAAGTAAACTTGACCCTTTTTATTATTTATTTGGTTAATTACTATGCTGTGTATAGTAGCGTATAATGTTTCCTGAGTTAAAGATCATTTATTAGGAGCAATTTTTGCGTGATTAGTGGCTAAAATACTGAAATAAAAGGCTAAAAAAGTAGCAATTGTCATATATAAACCTATATTTGTAATAGATAGGTTAATGTTTCCTAATAAGGGTGTATCAATACTGAATAAGTTTCTAATCTCAAATTGATCAAGAGGGCTGATAATTGTTTCATATTTAAACATATGTAAATGTTTTATCTTTTACTACAAGTATAAAAAAAAGAAATTTAATAAAGTAAATAATTGTACAACGATATACCTTAATTTTAGCTAAACCTGCCTTATACAGCAGTTCTGTCTATTGATATATCAATACATTACTATATATTTATATAGACCGATATATTATTTAATATTTAAGAGACTTGAACCTTTAATTTGTAAATATTTTAGTATATTTAATGTAGTTTTTACCTATTTTTTTAGGGCCTTAGCCACAAAATTTTATAACTTTATCTACGTTAGTACCACCTAATATATTACTTAAAGAAGGCTCAGTTTTTTTTAATAGCAATAGTTCTGAAACAACTGAACCATCTTTTTTTTTGAAGTTATACCCTAACTCTGTAAAAGTGACGCCGCCAGGGTATTTTCTTCAAGGAGAATTATTAACATATTCCTCCTTTTCATCAGATAGAACCTTAGCTATTTTTTGTAATGCTTCCCTATCCAAATGTTCTATGTGTTCCGGTGTTGGTGCTGGTAAATCCGGTACAGCTGGACCACACATTTGCGTAAGAGACATAGGGTTAACTCTTCTCACTCTTTTATCCGACTCATCTGTTGTACACAGATGAGTGTCATTATTATGATTTCCAGGACCACCCTTAGGAGTACCACCATGAGAGCCTTCTCCTGTAAAAGAGTCCACATTATTATTGGGATTGTCCATATATAAAAATTCTCCACTGAAATTTGTATCTCAACCTATTAAAATTGATACATCTAAACAAAGATCCATTAAATAAAAAAAATAAATTAATAAATATAAACCTAAAAAACCCCAATATAGTAAATATAAATACTTAATTACATAGATGTAATTAAAAAATACATAAATTGATATTCTAACAAACAATTTATAAAAAGCTGGCATGATCATAAAGAATAAATAAGGACTCAAAGATGGTAACATTAATACAGATTTACCATTTTCAAAAATAACGTGTTCAGGTCTCGAGTTAATAATAAGTTTATTAGACGAAATAGAAGCAGAAAAATATCTAACTTTAGTAAGAGAAAGAAAGGAAGATAATTGACTACTAATTTTATTGGTATTTATCGAAATAGCTGATGATTTATCTAACCCAATTTCTTTGAAATTGACACCCCACAGACAAGTAAAGGGACTAAACATACAGACACTTTGGCAATAAAAAGAATCTGCATTAATATAGTATCAACAGGTTTCGACTACGATAGTATTCAGATCCACCAAAAGCAATTGTAATAGAACGACGAATGATAGAATAAAAGAAAAGATGTAACATGGACCGATTTGTGTTATTTTAATGTCCTTAGACAATATTATTAATGTTGTGTTTGTCATATTGGGTTTAGGCATCCATTCTCTGGGTTTCTGCAGTTCCTATTCTATGTGTCCATTTTCACCAGGTTTTTTTGGTTAGGCAAGTTATAGTTTATCCTCGACTGCCATGGAGTGTGAAGGATTTTAACTAAGGACAAAGTAACGCTTTTTTAAAATCATCTCAATTATCACAAGGATAACATCGCCGATTTAATACATTTATTTGTTGACTAATACCTTGATAAATTAACTTGTCAAGTACGACCTTATTAATAATTTTACCAAATATAAGAATTAGTGTGTGTATTCAGTTTAATATCCGTAGGATGGAAAACCTATTTATAAGCAATTAGTGTCTATTCTACAAAATTAAATGTAAACCAAATCTCTGTGTATTCTACGACAAAAATTAAATGTAAACCAAATCTCTGTGTATTCTACGACAAAAAAGAAATTCCAAAACCTTTTTATAAATAATCAGTTTAATAACCCTCAAAATCTATTTATAAACAAATCATTGTGTATTCTACGACAAAAAAAAAATAAAAAAGCGTTGCCTTCCTGGTCTAAAAATCTACTCTAAATCCCCATACTAATGGAATTCATTCAGTCCATTATCAATTTGAGTTCTCCCTTCATAGAGTCAAAAAACAAATTACCTCACCTCTCTATACTCCCCCCCAGTTCAAACTTACAACTTTATGCAAAAATGTTTGGTCACGAGGAAGCATTTAAGTATTTTCAAACCCCCAGCAGGGGGGGAGTTTAAATTAGGTAAAAATGAAGAAACTAAAGAATTAAACAAAAACTTAATTTAAGTTTTTTTTATTGTTTATGTCCACTAAAGAATTTTCAATAAAAGTAACACTATACATTATAACTGAAAAATATAAAAAGTATAAAACGGTACTTAATTGACCAAATTCAATAAATGGTGATTCTACATGTTTAGCTCCTAATTGCATTAATATCAAGAAGTTGGCTACAAAAACGTAAAATGACACTTTACTTAGGGGTCTAAATTGCATACCTCTTGATCTACTTACATCTGTAATAGGTAATAACAATAATATTAAAATGGCGGAAAACATAGCAATAACCCCTAATAGTTTGTTTGGAATAGATCTTAATATAGCATAAAATGGAAGAAGATCGAAAAATTAAATCAACATACATTTTAGTAGAACTAGTTAATACCAGAATAAACAAAAATGTAAGTGACAGCTTTAGAGACCCAGTTTATATAACATTTCTTTAATGAAGTATGGTTTAACTAAATTACGTAAGTTATCCATAGATTCCTTAAATATATATATACGGGGTTTCTTATCTCTGTTATAATGTATGGAGCATCTAAGATTAAACTTATCTTGCAGTGTGAACATAAGTTTATCTACGTCTTCACTAGTAAATGCATAAACGCTTATGTGTAGTCCACTACCTTGTAGACTACCATCGGAACTTAGACCACCTTTTTAAACACATATCTTCCTTTATAAGGTCTATTTTGATTACGCTTAAAAAAAGCGGATATTGTATTATGCCCTATACCTAAAGCTCTAGATGCAGCATGCATAGAAGTATAGCAAGTTATAGTATTTAATTCTAAATCTTGAACTTCAATTTGAACTGAATTAGGATGATTTATATAATTAGAATCATAATTAGAAACAGTTAAGTTAGATTCTAACTTATATATACCCTTAAAAGGTTTAGAATTTATAACATATTGTTTTAAAGTGGTCTTGTTAGTATCAAGATGTTTAGCTGCCTCTCTTAAAGAAGCATATTCTTGCAAAACATTTGTTTCTAAGTTAGTAACCTTAACCTTAATAGATTTACTTATATTCAAATTAACAAGATTTTTATTTACTTTAACCATAGTCTCTTGAGTGTGTTTATAACCTAAGGATGAATAAGCAAACTTCAATACATTATATTTTGGAGACAACAGATCCAAATAATATTGTTCTCTTTTAACTAGCTCTTTAGGATCACAATACTCAATTATTTCCAACTTAAATTCTGAGTATCCATGCTTAATAAGAGCTTTATTAATAATCATATTCTTACGTGAAATATGAGTAATAAAAATGGGATTATAGTAACTTCTTAATCTTCTCCCTAAATTTATACTACTTCCAATATATGACTTATTATTAGTTAAATGAGTTCAGCAATATATACCGGACTTTTTTTCATTTTCTTTAATGGCCTTTTTTTTATTAGAAAGTGCATCATTATAAGAAACAAAAGGTATAAATGTTAAACAGTTAAGATCAAACAAATTTATAAATATATAAACATGAAACTAAAAACAATAATTCTTAAAAATAACAAAATTACACCTATATAGCTTGCCAATTGAGCAGATATTATCTTCAGGTTTAACCCGTGTTATTTTACAGTGACGCTAAAAGGCCTTTCCCTAAATTAACTAAAAAGACAATGCTATAATAGAAACGTGAAAAAAGTGAATTCAAAAAGCTAACCCTCTAGGTGTTAACAATTCATAAATGTTACTAGGGACTTTTTTAACGTTAACTACATAAAACATATCTTTAAATACATTAAAACAGGGAAGTTGCATAGTTGTGAAGGTTATAGAACTATATGTTTTTTTAGTTCTATTATCTCTAACTAGTTTAGAATGAGGCTTATAATCCTTAACACAAAAAGGAATAAAGAAACTAAATACATAATCAAAATATTCTTTATGTGCCACAGCTGTTTGAGCATATGTTAATCTAGTATTACTAGTAGGGGACCTTCTTGATATGTGGGCATCACCGAGCAAAGTACCAACTAATATATCTCTTATTTCATCTGGCATTGTAATATCAGCTCTCTGAGCTGATGATAAACGTACAATACCCTTTGTTGAACTAGCAGCACTACGAACAGTGCAAACTGAGAATAGTAAGCTAATATCTGGATCATGTTAATTACATAAGTATATATACTTATATTCACAATATTACTATTATGATTGGACTATATCTTCAAACAAAATATTTTTGTTTGTCTCGCGTACAGTCTCTGAAGATCCTACTAAGACCTATTGTCCTTTGGTTTCCTGCTGATTATCCTAATATAAAGGAACTCTAAGCATATAGCGAGATTAAGTGACATCTTTCTTTATCACTCTGGAACTATCGCTGGGGGAGTTTGCATAGGATTTGCCATTACATAATTCTCGCTATCACCTAGTACATTAGGCATGAAGAACACAAATAAAGATAACACAAAAACAAATATAAATATTGTAATTAAATCTTTAAATAAGTAGTATGGTGCAAAAGGTATTCTTTCATAGTTCCCTGAAATCCCTAAAGGATTTCCCGATCCAGCAGTGTCATGTAATACTATTAAATGCATTAATGCTAAAGCGGCTAAGACAAATGGTAAAACAAAGTGTAGTGAGAAAAATCTATTTAATGTGGCGTTGTTAACTGAAAAACCTCCTCAAATGACGGTTAATTTATAACAGAGCTTTTAATCTCTGTTCTCACCAGATTTAACTCGTGGTGTTTAGACTATGTCTTCAACCAAAAATTTTATTTGGTTGTAGGGTTCTCGTGTCGAGCTTATTGTTGGTATAACTCACTCATTAGTCGTTGAACGTTCTTGATCCATTCATTATGAAATACCGAATCAAGCTCCGCTGCAAATAATCTAATAAATCGGAGGATATTTATTAGATGTCCTTGCAATTCTCCCCATTTGCCTCTGAAACATTACTGTTTCAAGGAGCCCATTTATCACAAAATTTATTTTTTTTTTGAAGGGAGGCAATAAAACGTATAAAACCAATAAACTATAATACTGCCTCAGGAAAGTTAAGACTATTATAACGCTTACTTGCATGTAAAGAATTTAACCATTTAATATATTGAATACCTTTCAATCCAACTAAAGGATGTAGACCTGAGAATGAAAAAAAATTTATAACATTTTGTATATCAGACTTAGAACTAACACCAAATTGATTATAAAGTCCTTTTTCTGTTTCTATTTTTCTATTCGTATCAAACACTAGTTTAAAAGCTTCAAATAAATTAATATGTATTCTTTGTTTTAACTGAAAACAACCATCATTATTTGTTTTCACGAAAAATGAACCTTCGGACATTGCAAATCCTACGATTCAATTTCTAAAGAAAAGTAAGTTTGTATAATCCGAGGGTGTTTTTGGTAATTCAAAACAAGCAGGTACATTTTCTATAGAAGAAATTTTGTCATAGGTTCTTATATCATTTTTTAAAATGTGCATAGCTAAATTAAACTGATTTGTTCTAGTTTCAGTTAAAAAGAATATATTGTTATATAAAAACAATGGAAACACAACCTCTTGCAAATCTGTTCTATTAATAACTAATTTACAAGTAGGACTTCTATTATCACGGTAAATGTTTAATTTTCCTACTTTTAGTACTGAATTTATATATTCCAAGGTAGAAAGATCTTCTAAGTGTAATGATATAACAAGTTTCATAGTTATAAATCCTTTAGTTGTTTTGGTTATTTGGATATATCCATCTCCATCTACTAATCCGGCAAAAAAAGCCAAAAAAGATGAAGGAATATTAAGGTATTCTTGGTTTTCTAGTCTAGAATTATTTTTTCCCTTCTTTAAAGCATTTTTATGTACAGTACCTATTACAGGTAAACTACTTAAATAAATTGCTTCTGAATAAATTTCTGTGATTTCTTTTAACTCAACAATATCTTGTCCTACTCAAGGGATAGCACTCATAAGATTAGTAATACGTCTAAAATTAAATACCCCCCTTTACATCATAACATTTGATGGGGAGGGGTTACCTGGTGGTTGAACTGTGGTTCTAGGAAGAAGACTTAGGAGAGTAGGCTCTAATTCTTTTTACGGTTAGAGCAGATACTAAACCTTCTTTATTTTTTATAGGTTTACTATCATTTAACCGCTGTGTTATAGTGTTATTACTTACATGAAGAGCTTTAGCACAAGAGACCCCATTAGTAAAATAAGAAATAGAACCATTTAAAAAGATAGCTTTAATAATATAAGTAGATCTTATATATTTCTTTTCCCCCCCCGGGGAGTGAATTATCATAGCTCTACCCTCAGAATCTACCTCTATTAAAGGTTTTGATTTAATCAATAGATCTAATTCTGATTTAGTAGACATATCTATAGTTAAGGGGTTAGAATTAGTAGATAATCTATTGTTATTCATAGTATCACCTAATTTAATCATTAATTCTTTACCCTTTTCTGTAAGATATTTACCATCTAACGCTAAAAAAGCTAACGTTCTAAAATCTATGTAATCCTTATATTTTTTAGTTCTAAATTGTATTTTATCAAAATAAGGTATTAGTATGTTACATATATAATCCACTTGATAAATTTCTAAAACAGAGATAGGTTTATTATCCCCTTTTATTTTTTTATCTGTAATATTAAATAGTTTAGTGGTACTACCCAACATACCAGAATATTCATCTAAATGACTTAGAAGAAACTCTCGTATCTTTTCTAAAAGTACTTTATTAGGAGTTGTAGTAACCAATGAGACACGACCTTTAGGGTTTATAATCTGTTATTTTATATAAACCGTTATAAACCTTTTCAGATTCTAGATACCTTTTTAATGAAAGAGGAGCTATATTTAGCGCTATGGCTGCCGCACGCCGAGAAGCATAACTGTCCACTAGACCAGTCTCTATGTTAGTTACGTACGTTACACGCCCGTTACGGGCTAAAGAAGCTAATCCTATTTTTAATTTAGCACTCGACGAGTGTTTAAGGTTAGCTTTTAATTTAGAAGAACTAATCTTTAATCTAACCTCTTCCTCAACAATGCTACCAACACGAGCTGCTTTTATTTTAGCTTTAGCTTCTTCAGAATGCTTACGGCCTGTTCCTAATATTTTAAGTTTTTCTATAGACTCTTGTGTATGTCTATAACCTAAAGGAGAGCCAGCTACTCGAAGTATATTATAAGTAGGATTCAAAGTATCTATATAGTATTGCTCTCTTGCTATGGTACAATCAATATCACAATATTCTAAAATTTCAAGAGTGAATTTGGAATGCCCATGTTTCAACAATGCTTTATAAATATGCATATGAACTTTCATTAAATGCTTCAAGTTATAATACTGAAGCAATCTTTTACCCAGGTCTATAGAACTACCTACATAGCGTAAGCCGGATTCATTATTTACTCAACAATACACTCCAGCTTTTCCTCTATTATTTTTTACTATTGAAACTTTGTCTACATCTGCATTTGAATACACCACCACAGGAACAACCACACAAAAATCAGAGTTTACAATAACCGATTTAAAGCCAAAAAGGATCTCAGCCATGAAAAACACTTCCAAGGTGTATTTCGTGTAATAAGTAATACGTAATTTTTGTGTATTTAATGTAACCATATCTTAAAGATATGGATAATCTCGAATAAAAATTGAATGATTTAAAAAGTGAATGATTTAAAAAGTGAATGATTTGACATACCTTGTTTATTAAAATAAAATGAACCGTCTCCCTCCAGTAAACCCACTAAATAATTACCTGTAATTCTTATATTATGACCTGCAGGTAAAACATATGATACTCTGTTAACATTCATACTATTTTTTAATTCAAGAATCTTTGAGTATAAATCTGTTTTATTTAGTTCACTAGTTTTTCGATTTAAAAACATAAAAAAGGCTTTTTTAAATGCTAAATAATCTAAATGTTTAGTGGAGTTTAATGGAAATTGTTCAAACAAAGGGATTAATATATTTTTAATATCACTTAATTGAGATATTGTAAATACTAATACATTTCGCTCGGTGTTAAGTCTACCACAACCTAAAGTAAGGGGAAATTAGAGTTTTTCTATTTTATATCTACCATTTAGTATAAAGCAATTCGAACCCTTAAAACGTTTTGAAAGGTTTGAATGGTCTACACGTAATAACTCAGCGGCTTTTCTAATTGAAAAGACATTTTCTTCTACATTTGTTTCTAAATCTGTTACTTTTATTGCTGAACCCTTGGCTTCACTTATTTTTACTCTGGTTTGCTCTGAAGTGTTTTTACCAAACATCGGATGATTTATACCTATTTTAGCCTCACTCATTAGAGCTTTAGATTCGTCTGTATGGTTTTTACCCCTCATCTTTAACATACTTTCAAGAGAATGCTTGTAGCCTTTAAGTGAACCTGCAGTAGTTAAGATATTATACTCACCAGCACAAAGATCCAAATAATATTGTTCTCTTTCAATTGTGACATTAGGTTCACAGTACTCTAAAATTTCTAAGCTAAAATTAGAATAACCATACTTTAAAAGGGCTCTGCTAATAGACATATTTTTAGCGCTACCTACTGCTAGCCCCCTAGCATTAAAATACAGGTAAAATCTCTTAGTTAAATTTTGACTACTTCCAATATAGGTTTTACCAGATCCTGTGTTTTTTCAACGGTAAACCCCAGCTTTATTAAGATTTTCACTTAAAATTTGCTTTTTCTGAGAATCCGCGTTTGTATAAACAACAACAGGGAGAAAAGGTAAAGATCCATAACACTCCGTTCCTAAAGTACATGAATAATCGGGAGTCGTCGCCATATCAGAGTCTAAAGGTGTTGTAAAGAAGGCTTCCACGGGGGGGGTTTTTAAGTCCACAACCGGCATACCGGATTTTATACGCAAAATTTTACCCAGCCCTTCGCTAGTTAGATGAGCTTTTTCTCTAATTAATTCAGCAGCATTAATAAAATCTATTAAATTTAACTTTTTATTCCCTTGTAAAGGATATTTTTGAAAAAAGGGAATAATTGTGTTATATACATCTTCAAATCTTGTAACAGTTACTACTTTACAATTATTAGAAGTTTTTAACGTACCACAATTAAGATATAAAATTATCGAGTTTAAAAGTTCTTTATCTCTTTCATCACGAGTAATTTGAAAATTTAATCTTACTGCTTTTTCCGATATAAGTGTAGAATGTTTTTGAACATGTATTATAAAACAACCTTCACCCTCAGTGAAACCAACAAGTCAATTAGGATTAATAGATTGGGCATTAGGTATTTCCACCACTGGGTTAGCTACTGGTATAATATTTGGAAAAGTTTCAGCTAGAGCATCTGTTAAACCATTACGCATAGAGGCCTTAATAGATAAAACTCTCTTAAAACCTTCCTCAGTAAGATGCTCCTTATTATTCATAATTAGGACAACCTGTTTAAAAAGCTCATAGTCTGCTCGTTTTCTGGTTAATAACGGATATTTATCCAAATGCGGTATTATTGAATAGGCTAAATCTGATAAAGAATCTACTCTGTACATGCAGCTATCACTACCATGCTCGTATATATGTCCTACTCCACCTAAAGCTTCTCTGATCTTTATTAAAAGTTCTAAATCTCTTTTATGAGAGTGGATTTGAAGACTAACAAGTAATCTTCAACCCAATTTCATTTTTTTACTTCTAGTACATAAAACAGAAAAACAACCTTCCGCATCCATAAACCCACTTATATAATAAGGGTTAATTCTGCCTAGAACCACGTTACAACCGTCTTCATTCGCTTCCGGTGAAGATATTCTGGCCTCTGAAGAGACACTCTCTACTGAGAGAGTATGAAGGTCTCTTTCACACAAGTAAGAAGTAATACGTCGACTAGGTAATCCTAGTGTAAATTGATCCAATAACAGGGTTAAAATAAAATGTTTGTAGGCCTATGTAAAACAGAGGAAAGAGTGCAGTGTGTTCTAAAGCATTTCTATCATCTATATGCAACGTAATTTTAAACACGAACTCAAATCCAACTACTACTCCTTCATTTTTACGCGCTCGGCATAAAAAATTAGATTCTGCTTCACTTATACCCACAAATCATTCAATAAATTCAAAATTTATTGAAGGTTTAAGTTTATATAATACTGGATGGGAACCTTTCTTATTAATATTATCTAGTTCAAATTTTTCCTCCGCTACGCAGGGTAAAATTACAGTCTCTTCTACTGTTTCTAATAAGGACTTAGATAAAAAAATATATGGAACAATTAAACAAGTAATACTTAAACCTTTTATATCAACCCTGTCCCACAAGCGTCCTAAAAAGTATACAAATTTATACAGGGTAATAATGGACGCTGTAATAGTGGGAATCATAAAATTTTACACAGGATTATCCATATCTTTAAGATATGGTTACATTAAATTTCTTTAAATCGGACTATATCTTTACTCCCTCCTTATTTACAGCCTACTAACCTTGTCACCTTTTTAGTATAAAGCAGCAACAAAAATAAGAAAGGAGATGTATCACGTATAGTCTCTGAGGATGCCAGGATAAAAGTTATCCGTAGGTTTCCTGCTGATTACCCTACACTATTTTACCGTTCGAGTATTTTTATTGTAAGGGCTTTCCAGCATATAGTGATATTTTTCTACAGCTATTACTTGCTTAACTGTAGCACCTCACAGGCTCATCTGTCCATAGGGCAATACATACATATTTACTTAATATAAACTAAAAGACGTTTATAAAAAGCTATAATAACTTTGAATTCGTGTATTATATTAGTTCTAGCCATGCCATAACTTACTCCAAATCAGCCAAGTATGACATATAACTAAAACTAAAAATTCCGACTGTGCATTAAGCATCATCTCAGACACCCATTAGTGACCCAGTCTGTCGCGATTATATAGATAACCGACGATCTCTAATCTTTAATCCTATTTATCTTTAACCCTTAGTCTTTAAGTCGAGTAGAATTAAAAATTCTTTGATCGTGCCGCTTAGCAAAAAAAAAATCCTATTGCTTTGCACAGTTCATCACCATATCATAACGTGTTTTATAACACAAAGCAAGTCAATAGAAATTTATTAGCCTGTTGCGGACTCCACTAACATTGCCAAAGAAATCCTTTTTAGTCTTGACTATGACACCTCTACACTTAGCTTGTGTAGCATGATGTGTAACAACGTAAGTCAAAATAGGATTCTTCAATATCCCCGTCGGGATATTCCACTTTACTTTTTATTTTTCTCTATAGATTGCATAAAAAATTTAACTTGCGGGACTATGATTAATATTAAACAATAATAACAATAATTTATATCAAACAATAATAATAATAATATGGGGGTTTATTATAAACCAATTTTAATAATTTAACAAATAGTGCCTAAATACATAAGGACTAGTTATATATATTTAACTATCCAACGTCTCCTTAATATCTTTTTAGGGCTTTGTAAAGCCCGTCTTATGGTTTTTTGATCACAACCCAGAGATTTAGAGGCTTCTATCATACTAGGAAATTCACCAAACACTGTGTAATCCAAGTTATATACTAGTATAGCTTTAGAACTTTTTTTCATATTAGTAATAGCTTGTTCAGAGTAAATAGGTTTTGTTCGGTTTAAAGCCGCTTTTCTAATTAATTCTATAGTATTAGGAGATAAGCTTTTACCTTTATTTAAATTACCTATAAACATTCTACGCTCTTCACTGTAATTAGCCTTCATGGTTATTCTAGTTATTTCACTATGTTTATAACCAAAACTTGAACCAGCTTCAGTTAATATGTTATAGTTTGGTAATAAAGATTTTAAGTAAAAGTCTTCTAAATCTAATAATTTTTTATTGTTTTCTTTGTTTACTATATCAGGAAACAATTCTAAAACCATAAATGCAAAGGAAGATAAACCGTATTTTTTTACTGCATTTTTCACTACTTTACTACCATTAAAATTAAATAAGTGATTAGAAAATCTAGCATGAAATCTACCAGTAGAAGCTGATCCTATATAATAGTCCAAAGTAACTTTATTTAAGATTAAATAAATACCACTAAGATTCCGAGTATCATTTAAAACTCTAGATTTAACAGTACTATCTGATAGATTTTCATAAATAAAAACGGGATTAAGGTTTTTTTCGGTTATAAATCTCGTCAATTCTTCACTATTTTGCTTACATGGTGATGTTTCAGAAAAATATCTTCTACGTATTGTATTTGATTGTTTTACACCTGCAAATATATGAGGTCTAGTATAATAAGAGTTAAATTTGTTTGTATTATTGCTGTTGTGGTTTATACCGCTAAATATATTGTTGTTATTGTTGTTACTGTTTAATTTAAATCATTTTGGGCTATGTAACAAACCCAGGAAAGCTGTAGCCATCATTAAAATAAATATAACAGTACCAATAGTTCATACTAGAGTTCTTGGTGCTCTATATGATCCATAATACATACCTCTACCTATGTGTAGGTAAACTATGAAGAAAAAGAATGAAGCTGTATTAGAATGTAAATAACGTATTAATCATCCATTATTAACATCTCTCATAATCTAATGCAGACCAATCATCTACTATAACCTAAGCCCTAGACGTTCTATCTATGGGGTTAGATGTAAAAACATATTTATTTTTATATAATCTACCTGTATCTATATAACGATTACATGTGTTACTACTAGATTTTAACCCTAACGCTTTATGAGCTAAACTAAATGAAGAAAAAGGAGAACCTTTAACCTCACCTTCATTTGTATATATATAAACTGTTTTAGGGGTTTCAGATTTGTTGGCTAATCTGAATTTCCGAGCATTATCCACATGGGGTATATAAGCTTGGACTTCGAAAGGAGGATCTTGGGAAAAAATTACTTGAGATCTCTCATAGATATCCGCAATAATTTTTTCTGTATTGCTAGTATTAGGATTTGTGCTGTACCTTTTGTTTAAAATGTCAGAAATGTCCAAAAATAATTTTTTACCTGCCGGAAGATAGTAATAACCCTGTATTTTTAATAACAAGGCTATTTTTCATAATTTAAAATCTAAAGCCTTTCGGCTGTACATTGTATAAGATTCTAAAAAAGGTAAAATATAATAATACAGACCATCTACACTAAGAACAACTAAAGATACTACATTTGTTCTAACATTCATCGAACTTGTTACATTCAAAGGTAATATTTTATTATCTGGGCTTTGCATTGGCGCAAGCTTGGGTAACCCAGTCAAAAAGACTACTATAGCACTTAAACATTCTTGACTAGTATTTTTTTGAGCTACTTGAAAATACATAGAAGATCCTGTTTTAATTCCAAAAGTTCCTTCACCTTCTATAAAACCTATTAATCAATTAGGGTTTATTATAATTTGAGATTCTGTAATATCATATGTAAATATTTCTCTTTTAGAGTTCATATTACCTTTAAGAGATATTATTCTTTCCATATCAGCATTAGACATATTTTTTTTATCTTTAATAAGAACAGCCTCATAAAAATTTTCAAAATCTAATCTTTTACTAGTATGTAAAGGAAAACTCTTAAAAATATAACATATTACATTTTTAATATCTGCATAATTTTCTACAATAAAAGAACAACGATTTCTACTGATTTCTAATGTAACCCTACCTATATTAAGATGAGATTTTATTGTATTAAGAACCTCCACATCGTCAATATGTAAAGATATTTTAAATCTAAACTTTATATATTGACGGTCTAAAGTAATTAAGAAGTTACCCTCTCCATCTGTAAATCCTGAAAATCAATGTAAGAAATCGTGATTAACACCTTCTAATAAGTTACCTGTGGTGCTTACTTCAGAATTTTTATTAGAGCATAAGCTCTGAGTAGAAAATTGAAAAAATCCCATTTTATTTTTATTACCTGATACATGAGTAGAAGATAATAAACTTATACCACAAAAAGGGTATAGATAATTAATCTTTAAACCTTGACTTTTCGGTCAAAGTAGGACTATATCTTCATTTATATTAAAAAAATGTCAAGCGTATAGTCTCTTAGGATCCCTAAGTTCATTTATATCCATAACTATTTTATTACACACAAATAGTCAGGTTTTAGGCTCATACCTAAAATAGATTATACAAAGGTTTCCTGCTGATTGTCCATTGTAACATATTTAAATTTATTACTAATATATTAGCTTACTATTTGAGGAGTAGTTAGCAAAGCAACAAAATATTTAAAGCTTTAGGAGTTTCCAGCATATAGCTTAATTTAAAGAGCACATTATGATTTTTTATGCTCTACACTGTTAAATGCTTCTGTTACACTAGGATTGTAGTGCATTGCTAAAGTTACACCTGTAATTATTTGTATAACTAAACAAAAGGCTAATAAAGAACCAAAGTTTCATAAGTAGCTTAAGTTTATAGGTTGTGGTGAATCCACTAGATAAGAATTAGCTAATCTTAAAAGGGGATGACTTTTTAATAATCTCATTTATTTATATTTTTATTTTATTATCTTTTTTAATTTAATACCTGTTCACAAAACACACTATAGCTAGCAAATTACACTATAATTATGAATATTATTGTAAGTATATACACTACTTTTAATTTTATTGCTATAGTTCTTATATAAAAGCTAGGAATATTATTGTAACTAGATTAGTTTTAATTCTATTGCTATAATTTTTATATAAAAGCTACTAATATACTTAAACTATTATATATTATACTTCAGCCATTACTAAAATATTACTACCCGTAGGGTGGATTAAATATACTATCAAAGCTAAATTAACTTAATGTAAGTGAACAGCAAAAAACTATTTATAAATTTTATTTTCTTTTATCTTTTATATGTTTAATGGATAGGCATATAAGCATATATTTCCCATACATTACTACTTATTTATACATAGGTTTTTCCACCATAACCTGGACCTAATATGTTGATAGTCTTTAGTTTTTAACCATTACCATACTAATAAATCTACAAGATCTATATCAACAGACTTAAATATTTCTGTTTTTGTACGGCCAGTTCATCCATAGACACCTACTGAGATATAACTAACTAGCAATTGCTAAGAACATTACCCTGTTCTATTTGCATAGTTCATTTATATAGTTTAAGGGGTAAGATAGTATATCCTGTGTCAACAGTACCCAGTATGAGATCCATAGGTAAAAACTCTGTTCGGTGATTATGTAAGCCATTAAATGTTTTCACATCATAATCCTGACATAATAACCCATATTGCACCATATTAGGCCCTGGAAACACAACCTCTAAAATAGGCGCATATAAATCTATACTATCATTATTAACGAACCGTGAATACAAATAATCATGTACTATTGGAGAGAGTCCATTAGGACTCATAGCAGGAGGAAATGTCTTACTCATCACAGCATGCCATGTTTTACCATTTCATCTAACAGAGTGTCTTGTTACATCACTACTAAGATGGTAGTATAGTCATAGATTATGCCCACATTGATCATTAAGATCAATAAGACAAAGTTTACTTGTATCACCATCTTTTACCATTACTACCTCACATTGAATGTGAAGTTTAGGCTTATGTATTCGCCTAAATAGTTCTGATACTAATAATAATAAGAATATTGCTGCATATAGAGACACTTGATTACCTAAATCAATATCTATACCTGGCTCTATAGTTCCTATTATTGATGTCGCAGTAAATCCAATAGCCTCCAAGTAAAACATAATATCACCATATAATTTAACTAGCGCTTCCATTTGTGGACTAGCACTATCTTGGAAGTAAAGTCCTCAAGCTCTAGGTGCATCACACATAATAAAGTTAGCATCCAAACTGTATACACTGTTAAATGCTTCTGTTACACTAGGATTGTAGTGCATTGCTAAAGTTACACCTGTAATTCTTTGTATAACTAAACAAAAAGCTAATAAAGAACCAAAGTTTCATAAGTAGCTTAAGTTTATAGGTTGTGGTGAATCCACTAGATAAGAATTAGCTAATCTTAAAAGGGGATGACTTTTTAATAATCTCACTCTTAAGTCAACAGAAGAACCTACATAGCTTTGATTATTATTAGTATTAACTCAGCGGTAAATTCCTGATTTGTTTGTGTTCTTGCTAAAAATTAAAGATTTATCAACATCTGCATTATCATAAACTTTTATAGGATATATTCTAGGTAAACCAGTACTATAAGATCTACGTTGAGTAGAAGAACCCATTTTTTTTTGCGCTACCCTTAGGGAGGCGATAGAAAAAATGGAATTAAAAGGTATTACACTTTGTAATAAAGTACCCGTAAATGCAAATATATAGGGTGTATTTTTACTATTAGAGATAGATGTTTGCTTACTATCAATAGTTAGTGCATTTTTACCCAATTCAAAGATAAATCCTAAAGTTAGAAGTACGAAAAACAACATCATAATAATTAAACCATAAATATCGTTTGTGTAACTACTAACGCTGTAAGGATAGACTAGTAATATTTCTAGGTCAAAAAGTAAAAACAACAGTCCAAATATAAAAAATGATATATTGAATTGAGTTCTGTTTTGACCTAAAAAACTGTGGAATCCGCATTCAAAAACTGAGTCTTTTTCTTGGTAAGGGTTATGAGGTGCTAATAGTAGATTAACTGATAATAGTAGAATAGATAGTATAGGTATAAATATAATAAAAAAGGTAGTTGTTGTCATTTAAATGTTGAATAATATTAATGCTAGTATGTTAGCTAAATTTAATCAGTGTTGAGGTGCAAAAATAAACAATGATATTATAAATGTAATAATTGATATAGCTAAGCTTAACGAGCTAGATATAACAATATTATTAATTTTTATATTCACTTTTTTAATAACACCGCCTGTTTTTTCTATGATTATACCCTCTGCATTAAAATCCTTTAATTCAGGATTTATAATATAATCAGGTTTATAAAAAAAGATTTGTTTTACAATAACTAAATAATAAACAGCACTAATAACACTTGTTATTATTGCAACTAACGACATAAAAATATAACCATTATCAATTGCTGCACTTAAAATCATCATTTTACCAAAAAATCCCATTAAAGGTGGTACTCCTGCAAAAGAAAATAAAGTGATGGCTAAACTTACTGCTAGTAACGGATTTATATAATAATAACCTTTTAACTGATCAATTAGTTGAATAGGAGAATTATTTAGATCTTGTAAATTATCTTTTTCTTTATTGTTTTCATTTACACTTTTTTCCTCATATATTTCTCCATTATTAGCATTTAGGTTTAATATATTTTTATTAGTTATTTCTTCTCCCTGTTCGTTACCATTAATACTTTTAGTACCACTATCCTCAACTTTATATACATAACAGTATAATGAGTAACCTATGGCAATAATCAGTATAAAAGCGTTTAAATTAGATATGGAATATTGCATTAAATAAAATAAAAACGCTTGTGTAGATTCTACACTATGTATACTTAAAGCTAATAGTATAAACCCTACGTGGGATATAGTACTAAAAGCAAATAATCTTTTAATTCTTTTTTGTGTTAAACCTACAATTGTTCCTATTATTAAAGATAAAAGTGAGCTAAACAATAAGCTCATTGTTCACGAGAAATCATTGTCAAAAGATTTACTAGTATAATGCACTAATTCCAATAAAAATATAAAAATAGATATTTTTGATACAATAGCCACAAAAGTTGTAACTATAGTGGGTATAGCATCGTAAACGTCAGGGCTTCAAAAATGGAATGGTGCAGCTGAAACTTTAAATAAAAATCCTATAGACATAAATAATAAACTTATGTGGATATAATAAGATTCATATCAATAAAGTAAACTTGTTAAGTTATCTTTACTTACGTTAGATATACTAGTAATTATGTATAAACTGTCTAAATTAGTAGTACCTGAATTGGCATACAATAAGCTTGTACTTAAAAGTATGAAACATGAAGATAAACCCAAGGCCATCAGATTTATCTTATCTATAAATTAAGCAAATTTGATATTTCTACGCATACCAACAAGCTGTTTATGTAGGCATTTCCGATCTACCAGTATTCATTCCAGCTTTAATTATACGAATTTGCTCTAACCCCTCCTTAGTTAGATGTTTTTTTAATTTAACCATCTCTAATACTTTGTAGAAATCAGCAAAATCTTTAGATTTTGCTCCGTAGATCGGATATTTTTCAAATAACGGCATAATCTTTTCAGCTATATCTGGTATATTAGTTACTCTGTACATACACGCATTTTTAGACATCTGAAGATTTCCACAATTGAAAAACTCGATCAAGCTTTTCATTAAAAGTTCATCTCTATTATGTTGAGTAAGATTAAATTCTAATTGTACACCTTCCTTCAGTTTATGGGTTGGAGATTTAAAAATATGAACGAAAAAACAACCTTCAGCTGCAGCAAATCCTGTTAACCATTCCGGATCTATTATGGAAGGATTATTAGCTAAAGGTCGAATCCTTGGAATAACATATGGGAAAGCAGCTTGCAGACTCTCAGATAAACCTAAGTTCATTGAAGCTTTAATTGCGACAATTTTATGTAAACCTGAGAGAGTTAAATGTTGTTTATTTAAAATTAGATTAAAAACCTCCTTAAAAAGTATGTAGTCGGATAGCTTTTGGGTTCTCAGAGGATATAGATCTAAAAGATCAATAATTTTTGCTAAATCCTTAGGTGATTGAATACGAAAACTAACACCTTGCCTTGAATTTATAAAGATGTTACCCACTTGAAAATAGTTTTGAATTTCTTCTAATAAAACTTTATCCTTTACATGCAATCTAATTTCAAATTCAATTTTTACCGCTCAACCTATTTTATTATTATTTTTATAAATACTGGTATGAAAACAACCTTCACCATCAATAAAGCCTGTAAGCCATAATGGATTAATAAATCGTTCTCTATTTGGTTCTGGTTGGTAAGTCGAAATCGTTCTGTAGAAAATTCTTTGATTATTTATAGAGTTAGAAAGGATTCTGACTTGATAGTTTCTTTCGAAACCCTTTAGAGTATACCTTATACATGAGATAGAAATACCATGTAAACCACCGTCTACTCGTTGCTCTTTTACAGCAATATTATTCAATATTACTGACTTAGATCCGCGATTTTCCATTTCGTTTTCACTCATCTTCTGACTTGTTACCGTACCTGAGTAATTAGTTCAGCCACTTATAGCTTTTCAGCTATAGCTTGGTACCAGAAGCTTTAGGAGGTTTCCGGAGTTTGATGGTTTTAGGCACAATACAGGGGATTTCCTAAATCCCCCAGCACCTAATAAAAAATACATAAGACCACCTGATGTAGCTGGCTCTGAATCTCTATAAATAGTTGATAACAAGTATAGTCCATAACTCTGTAATTCTATAGATAAAAATATAGATACTAAATCACTAGTAGATATTAAAAAAAGAGCTCCCGTTACAATAAACAATATAATAAGCGAGTATTCTATAATCTTATATTGTTCTCCCATTTTGTTAATAACTACGGTTTGATAATATATTAATTTACAAAATAATATCTTATCTAACGAGCTATAGTCTTTTAATCAGACTTTTCTAGGATAAAATGAAGTTAATAATAATATTACACTACTAATGGATAAAATAAATATATGAAAAACACTAGTGGTACATGTAGTATGAAATAAACCTCCAAATATTCCTATACCTTTATTTAAAAATAAAAAATTTAAATTGTCATATGTTATTAAGCTAGATATAACTAAAATAGTAATAGTTACTCTAGAGTACAAAATGGATTTATCCCGTCTTAAAGTGATTGAATTAGATAATAATAATAAAAGTAGTGTTAAAATGATCATGTTTAGCCAGGAGAGAAATTTGAATTCCCACTATTAATGCATGAAATTAATGTTCTACCAATTGAACTATCCTGGCTTATATAGCATATAAACTAATATGATAAGGATAAAAAGTTATACCTTTTATTATATATCGGATTATTATAATATTATTTTTTAGTGGGCTTTAATCAAATATATAATCTTCTCCCAAATTGCTGTACAAATATAGTAACTATTATTACTGGCCAAAGCCGGCCAAAGCCGGCCAAAGCCGGCCAAAGCCGGCCAAAGCCGTCTAAAGTCATTTACTATAGTTATAAGGCAATTTTCCCTTACTTAATTATAAAAAAATAAAGGGATTTGTTATACTATTTTTTAATTTTAATAACAAGTTAACAGTAATCTAACTGTTATTTAGCCTTTACAGCAGCACCTTGTAAAAGCAAGCTAGTAAATGCGTATAGTTTATATTGTAGTAAAAACAGTTAAAACTTTTTTAATTACCTCTAAACGTGGTAAAACACTAGGTAAGATAAATAAAAAATAACATTCTTTACAGTTATCGCAAATAACAGCATGACAATTACCAGTAGTAGTAGCACAAGCATAAAATACTTGTCCTGCTTGAGTGGCTACTGGGTGTTGTACACCTTGAACTGTGGGATTGAAATCGCAAAGTGGGATATTTCCATTTGCAGCTTCTCGAGCTGTTACTGTAATTGCGTCTCATGTCGGATGTATACAATCAGCCATGTTGACAATATGTTGTAAATTTGCCGCAATACCGGCAGGATCAATTGAACTCTGTAAAGGCAAGCTAGTAAATATAGGTGTTTTACCTGGATTACGTAAAGTAAATACTAAAGATATACAAAGTATTAACATGGTAATTGAATAATGAATGTATGCATTAAATAATATATAAAATATTAATCCTACTAAAATATATAAGGCATAAGATGTAATTATACCAGTATTTAATTTAGCTATATTATTACTTATATTCAATAGCCCTTTCTCTAATCCATGTGGCCCTATATACTCAATTGACCCCTTATCTATTACTTTAGTAGTTTGACCACCTAGTTTTAATATAATACCTGTAATGAACTTATTATAAAATAGTTCTATTAAGAAACGTTGATTGAAAAAACTAAATATGTTGTAACCAATTCTAGATAATTTAAAATAAATTAATACTGTAGATAAATATTCAGATAACACTATTGAAATTACGCTTAATGAAATAGTAAATATTAAAGGTAATAGCTTAAATATAGTTGGTACACCAAATTCAGTGTCTAACATTATTTCATGACAAGGGTGTATAAATAAAGCATTATCTGCAAAAAATCCTGAACCCAATCCTATAAACATATCTTTTGTTATAAAACCAAAGAATATAGAAAAGACAGCTAATATAATTAATGGAATACTTATGAATAAATCACCCTCATGAGCATTTCTATAATTTACTAGTGGTCCATTTGGATTAGTAATAAAAGTAAGATATAAAACTTTTACACTGTAGAGCGTAGTAAACATGGCTCCAATAGTAGCTATAATATATACAACAGTACTAGAAAAGTAGTATTGACCATATGCAGACTCTAGGATAAAATCTTTTGAATAGAACCCAGTCATAAATGGAAATGCTACTAAACTAAGACTTGCTATTAACATTACTGAATAAGTTAAAGGTAAAAATGGTCTTAATCCTCCATATCTTCTAAAGTCCTGGTTATCAGCTACAGCATGGATTACTGCTCCGGCTCCTAAGAATAATAGTGCTTTATAGACACGGCTCCGCCGAGGTTTAAATTTAAGCCACCTAAAAGCTAAAGCTAACACAAGCAAAAGGCAAAATAATAAAAATAATAATTAGGGGATTAATCTTAAGGATTGTCAGGTAAACTCTTAAGTTCTTCTGGGGTTAAATTATACGTTGAATGTTTTTCAGCTACAGCGTCGGGGTAGTGTTTAATAAATATATCCTTATCTATATACCGAAACCCGGTCTTTGTAACAGTATTGTCAACTCGGTTTTTTCTAACCGTACCTCGATTTCCAGCCTGAGAATTATTTAGATAGTATGTAGCCACACCTGTTAGTGTGTTTACAGCAAAAAACCCAGAAGCTGTTTTAGCTAAACCAGGTAAATAATCAGGATGTTTACAAAAATAAAAATTACCTGATTCAGTTGGTATACCTCCCGGTTTAGCGACATTGAAGTATTTACCTACCCGGTTATCGTTAAACTGATGTTGCTTTGTCGCAGTCAGGTTATCATACTCTTTTAAGCTACTAGGGTTTAATGATTTTCACAGTTCACGTTGGCTAGTGAAAGTAGCAAAATCTTCTAAAGTATCCACAGATATGACATGTATTTTACCTGGGATTAAATCGTACAATGTTCTATTTTTAAGTTCAACTAAAGGATAAAGCTTTTTAACGGATAATTGAGAACTTATGTTTTCAGTCCTAAAAGGTGTACCTTTTTCTTTTAAATATACAGTAGTGATTTTACCATTATATGCAACACTTACCCCTTGATGTCAATTCATATTATTTCTAACCGTACCTACAGATATGTTTAAAATGTTAGCTAAAGAATTATAAGAACTAGACTCCGCTATTAATATAGTCATATCTTTATCAAACCAGGCTTGATATTTACGTATATTAGCTAAACTTAACCCCATATCGCTAGGTTTAAATGAAAAATTGTAGAATATTATGTCTTTAGTATCACTCTTACCATTTAAGTATGGTCTATAATTTGTGTATACACTTTGCTCTAACAATCTAATAGAATACTGTCCAAAACCTTGTAATATATTAGCACCACCTACACTTAAAGGACTATCATAATTAAGATTATATCATTCTTGTACAATATTGTTAAATGTGATAATGGGTGCTCAACGTATAGGTGCAATACCACCATTGTCCGAAACCCATTGGTGGAAAAATGTTTGAGGACGATGCCCCATTATACTAGACATGTGTTCATTTAGCCGGTTTCGGCAAGACAAAGCAGAACCTATACTACAATAACCCAAATCAACATGTTTAAAACAGTAAATACCAGTACAATCGCCATCTATTACTTTTTGTTTACCTATAGGTAAAGAATAAACACAGTACGGGTTAAGTTCTTTTAAATTTAATTCCATGTTATATCTGTAAGTTTGGTTGTAGTTTTCACTTAAAAACTGAAACAAAAGATTATCACCTTTGAATTTAGAAGCACAATCGACAGGTAATAAATTAAGCATATCTATTAAAGCGTGTGATGCTTTTATACCTTTAGCTGTTAAAAACAAAGGTAAACCCAAACTATTCTGCTCCGAGATATGGTATATAACTTTACTTAGTAATAAACCACCTCTAGTTTTATTTTTAAGTATAGTCGAGAATGAAGAATGAAGATTTGTTTCCTCTTCTTGTAGGGGAACTCTTGGAATAAAAGCTGCTTTGCGTGTGTGTAAACACCGTATAAGTGCTCCTTTGTTTGGCTTTAGTGAATCGCCTCAACGTACACCAAAACAAAACAAATTGGATGAACCCGCTCGATTTAAACTATTGCACAGTAAAGTGCTAGGGTTCCCCGACAGACCATCACCGTACACTGAAACAGCCTTTAAACCTTTGCTTAAACCCAAGTATTTATTTAATCCACCTAAGAAATTATTTATTTTTATTATCGTGTTAATCACGAAATTGCGCTTTGTTAACGTATAAACCTCGTATTAACATCATATTTCCATGGTGAGTAGATCATATTATAGTAGCGTTAAAAATTAACGCTACCCCCTTCGTGTGATCGTTGAGGATCCTACTAGTTATTAATAAAACAACGTTGGTTTCCTGCTGATTACCCAATCCTTGTAGACTTAACACACCACATACCACCGCGTCCTCATCTTTTTTTGCGAAGAAGTGGTGGCCTCTGATCAGAGGAATTATACCTTGTGTTACAATAGATTAAATATAACTTAGGTTAATTCATGTTTAAGTATCAAAGTATTTATGTTATTCCATCTTTCACAAGATGGGTCTACGTAGAGGGGCTTTCCGGCAAATAGATGGGTTTAACACGCCCTCTATATGCAAAGGCGTGATTAACTAAATGGAATAAAGCTATGTTATAACTAGATAAACCTACAGCTATAACCATCATTCCAAGTTGGCTCATAGTAGAATAAGCTATAACTTTTTTAATATCTTGTTGGAATAAACCAATTAGAGAGCTAAATACAGTAGTAATAGCACCTAATCATAAACATAGCATTAGTACTGTTGAACTATATTCTATTAAAGGAGATGAACGCATTAACAGGTATACACCCGCCGTAACCATAGTGGCAGCATGTATTAACGCAGAAACAGGAGTAGGCAAATTTGTTTATTTTTAGTATAAACTAAAAACACTCAGTTACTTACATAACTGTTCGGACTATATCTTTATTTATATTATTTTATCTTATCTTATCTGTTAAGGTTTTTACTATATCTTTTAATAGGTATGATGAAGTTTAAGGAAAGCTTGATTACATCAACCTTCCATTCAGATTATATAAACCTATTAATATAAACGCTTCACGTTTAGTCTCTGAGGATCCTACTAAAACACCTTAGTTTTCTTAATTTAAAAGAGCCGAGCCAAGATATTTGTTGGTTTCCTGATGGTTGTCCTATTTATCTAGGATGTTCCAGCATATAGTGAAGTTTAAGGAAAGCCCTAAACACCAGTTATTCTATTTTTTTATACCTATTTTATATAACATTTCAGGTATTAAATATGGACCTACTAATATTTTTAATTTTTCCATACTTAATCTACTTACACTAATTCTTCAAACCACGTTACCATTTGCATTGCTACGTTTATTAACCGTAGCTTTTATACCAAATTTATCACCTAAAACTTTGGTTAAGATTAAAACTTCTTGTTTAGTGAAATTATCTGTACATATTTTTACAGAACCATCTGCAAAGTAACCATCTCCCATGAGTAATACTACACTACACAATCTTTCATTAATCCTTTAAAATTTTGACCACATATCTTTTCTTTAGAAGTCTAGAGACTCCTTTTTCTTTAAATGCTTTATCAGCTAAAAGGATAGTACCATGCACACATCCTATAGCTTCTGCAGCTTGTAGAATAGTAGAGTATAATGTAGTTTCATTACTAATAGTATCCAAAACTTCTACTACTTGACCTTTTGACTTATTATACTCCAATAAACGTTCTCTAGATTTCTCTCTCTGTTCTGTACTTGAATTATGAATTTTTAAATGTTCTAAATTATTAGCTTTTTGTTCAGGAGTAAGAGATCGAGCTTTGAATTTAGCTAGAGTCTCTTCAGTGTGAGTATAACCTAAACTTGAGCCAGCTATTTTTAAAATATTATATTCAGGTTTTAAAAAATCAATATAATATTGTTCTCTTGATATTGCATTAGAGGGGTCACAATATTCTAATATTTCTAATGTAAAATTTGAGTATCCATATTTAATAAGAGCTTTACTGATTGACATTTTACTTTTACTTATATAGTTAAAACTATAGTAATTTGTAAACCTTTTCACTAAATTAATACTACTACCTACGTAACTTTTACCATTTACTTTATTTGTTCATCTATAAACACCTGATTTACCTCTATTTTCCTTTATAGCTTGTAATTTCTGAATATCAGCATTGTCATATTTAATCGCCGGAAAACCTGAACTAAGTGAATTAGGCTTTCCATCAGCAACATTATGAATATAGCGCTCCGCTACGAAGGACGAGCTAGTCACCAATAAAGGCCTTTTTAGCGTTCATAAAGGAGAAAAACTGGCACTAGTTTGGTTTGAACCTGAACGTTCAATTTTAAGTAATAAAGATAGAGAGGGGAGAGAAAATAAATAAGATAAAAATAACATTATTAAAAAAACAATTTAAATACCTCTGTAGCGCATATAATGATAAATTATCACCATACACTTTTTATAAACACCATAATTACCTTAAGGTTAATAGACTATATTAAAATCTTTACCTCAACAGCCGCTAAGGCGAAAGCTTGCTAGTAGAATATGTTTATGAATGATTCAATCCGCTAGAACCAGGGAAGACCAAAGAAACAACCCTAGTGGGTCCAGCAGAAGGTTTTAGAAAACTTAGGTTTTTTCTTGTTATACATGAAAAACAAGCAACAACCGAAATAGAAAATAAATTATCTTTATTTCCAATTTTTTTATCGCCTTTCCCTAAAGCAAGAGGAGTTAGTAACTCTTCTATATTTAAAGGTAAAATTTTTATATATTTACCATTTACTTCTTGGTATCATGTATCATATAACTGAGTAAGACTAGCTAAACGTTTAGTAGAAAATCAATATTGTGTGGCTTCTTTCCCAGTTGTCTTACTATTTGGTCAAGGCGTAGCTTCAGATTCAGTACAAATAAAAGCTAAAGCATTATATTTCAAATATTTAACATAATGCAATATTTTAGATGAAAATGTAAATTCTAATCTAGCATTTATCTGTGGAGCCCATTTTTTTTTTTTTTAAAAAAAAATTGGATCATAGTTCAAATAACCATCTCCTAATAACTCTCCAGTAACTATTTCCCAAATTCTGGTTGGAATAACTCATGTGGATAATTCTTCTTTGCTTAAACTAATAGAACTGATTATTCATTTGTTGTATAATAACTTATCAGCATCTAAATAAGCTGCCACAGTACTACGATTAATTTGCAAAGTATTCGCACACTCAGTTTTGGTTTTGAAAGGAGCTCCCATTATTAATGATAAGTCTCTTATATCATAGACCCATATAAGGGGTTTTTTAGAACTAGGGTTATGTAAACTTCTTTTTGATGTAGAATGAACATTTTTAGTATAAGTATTGATAATTAAACCTGAAATAAATAAAAAAGAAATTATTAAATATATGTGATATATTTTTATTAAACCTTCCCGAAGCTCACGGTGTATAAGAGTAGTATCTTTCTATTAACTTTACTCCGATAACCCACCCGGGACGGGTGGAGCTTCCGACTGTACATTCAGCATCATTTCAGACACCCCGTGATGACCCAGTCTGTCGCGATATATTAAAATACCGACGGTCTTTATGTAACATATTTAACCGTTTTCACCTCAGTAGCTTTTAAGTCCAGAAGTGTCTGGAATCTCCATACATATCAAATATATTAGGTTTAATCCTTACTATATTTATAGTATGGTTCTATGGTAAAATTCATTTATAACTATTTAAAATAATTACATGTTATTTACCATCTGCGACTTTTGTAAGGGTATCGCCATAGGAAGCCAAACATGAAGTCCGACTTGAGAACTTTTAGCCATTGCTCCTATTAATAGGCATATACCAATAATAGTTACAACATTTTCATTCATGTAAGGAGCTAGAGAAAATACAGTAGCATAATCTAAATTACCAAATGATCATAGTATGGCGAACATACCTATAGTTAAGAAACAATCACCCACTCTATTTGTTAAAAATGCCGAAAGAGAACTTTGATTTGCTGCTATTCTAGTAAATCAGAAACATACTAAAAGATATGAACAAACCCCTACACCCTCTCAGCCTACAAACATAAGTAAGTAATTATTTGCTGTAACTAAAATTACCATCATAAATGTGAATAAGCTTAAATAACTAAAGAACCTTTGATTGTGCGGGTCATGACTCATATAACCTATTGAATACACATGTACTAAAGAAGAAACTATTAGTACAGGTATTAACATAGACACCGTCAACGAGTCAAAATGAAATCCTCATCATACATTTAGTGATTCAGAATCTATTCATCTAAACACCTCTATTGAAACAGGTATATTATTTAATCCAACTTCAAAAAAAGCAACTACAGCCAATACGGTTGTTAATACAACTGCTGTACAAGTAATTATTTGGGCTCCAGTAACTCCGATTTTTCTACCAAAAAACCCAGAAGCTATTGATCCTAATAGTGGTAAGATTATTATAGCTAGATACATTATTTAAATTCAATACTAATACTTCCTCTTCGTTTTACTCCAATACTTTCATATTGAAACTGACTATATCTTAAGCTTATTTTAAATAAACCCACTTCCATTTAGTCGATGAGCTGCACACCTTTATTATTAGGTGCTTGGCTGCGGATTACCTACATATACAAATAGTTTTTACCATACCATGAGTCATTACCTATGCCATTAAATATGTTACCATGTTAATTTGGTATATTTGTCTTTAAGGCTTTCCCGCATTTTGAAAGTTTAGCTATAGGTAGAACTATAACTAGATAAAGGTTCACTTTATCTATCTAGATCAAAACTTTAAATTATTCCTTATTAATTATAGCTTTTAGCTCTTTTATTCTATCCATACCTTTGTTTGTAAGATGCTCTTTATTTTTAATGATAAAGGCAGCTTCTTTAAAATAAATATAGTTATTATATTTAGAACCTTTAATTGGATATTTTTCAAAAAAAGGTATAATCTTCATAACTATATCATCTATTTTTGCCACAACTAACTCACAAACGTCCCGATTTTTATATTTATTTATTTTACCACAACTTAAGTAAATACCTAAATTTTCTAATAATAAAGCATCTCTTATATCCTGACTTACAGAAAAACGAACTGAAGCATATTTACCTGTTATAAAAATAGAAAAATTAGATTCTCCCGTACAAAAACCAGCTACTCATTCAGGTCTTATATTATTTATATCACTAGTCACTAAAGGCCTTGGTATTTGTAATGTTAAGGTAAAACTTTCTTTTAAATTTTCAGATAAACCTCAATTCATAACTGCTTTATTATTAATAATTTTTTGCAACCCTTCAGGGGTGTAATGTTTATTTTCAAGAATAATAGAATATATTTCTTTAAATAATAAAAAATCAGCACACTTATTTGTTAGAAGAGGATTAGATTCAAGATGCGAGATAATTATATATAAATCTTTAATATTAGTAACTCTAAATTCAACTGAATTTCGTTTATTAATATTAGATATATAACCTATATTATTAAAAAAGTCTTGGATTGCTAATACCAAATATCTGTCTTTTTCATGCAGTTTAAATTGAAATCTAGCTTGTATAACTCATCCTAGACGATATCTAGTATTTTTCAATATAGTTACAACAAAAGAACCCTCTGCATCAATTAAACCTGTGATAAATGAAGAATCTAATTTCTTTGCCAGAGAAATTGTATTATTATTACGCATTTGTTTAGCATTTGTAGAAAAAAATCTGACTTTAGGATAAGGATATATATTTTTATATGGAGCTATAAAATAAGGATATGATTTAAAGGAGGAGTTTAATCTATAAAAAGCTACTAAAATACCTAAACCTATAGCGGATTCTGCTCCAGCTATAGCAATTATGTAAATAGCATATGTTTGACCTAAAATATCATCAAAGCTAAGTGAACTAACCAATATTAAAAATGTAATAGCTAATAGCATTATTTCTATTGAAATAAGCATTAATATAATGTTTTTTCTATTTAAAACAAAACCTAAAATTCCAATGGTAAATAAAATTAGTGATAAATTCATTGTATAAAATTATAAATTAATATCTGTTCTAGAAGTGAAAAAAAAATACCGATTGTTATATATTTTTTTCTAGTATAGTTTAATGTATAGGCACATAAACATGTGTTTCCTACACATTACTACTTATTTATAGGTTTTTCCATGGTAAATAATATTATTACAATAGCATTAGCAGTCATAATAGTTATATAATGGATTATGAGACATAAACTGCACACCCCCTTAAATGTTAATTTTTTTTTACACAGAAAAAGTAGACTTCTCACCTTGCTCACCAACTATAAACTACTTAGCTTAACCTATACCTCCGAAAAATTCTTGAATTGACTGGATTAAAACTCTATCCTTTTCATGCATTTTTATTTGAACTCTAGCTTGAACGTTCCATCCTGTTTTGTACCTAGAGTTTTTTAAAATTGTAACTACAAAAGAACTCTCAGCATCGAAAAGCCCAGTAATAAATCAAGGATCAATTGAATAATTTCTAGATTGGTTAGTAGTATCGTTATTCTTAGCCATTGTAGAATAACACCTTGCTATTCTTTTAGAGCTAAACTTGTTTACGTTTTTAGAATAAGTTGTATGGCCACGGGATAGACAGGATAAATTTAGAGAAGGGCTTAATCTATAAAAAGCTACTAAAATACCTAAACCTATAGCGGATTCTGCTCCAGCTATAGCAATTATATAAATAGCATATGTTTGACCTAAAATATCATCAAAGCTAAGTGAACTAACCAATATTAAAAATGTAATAGCTAATAGCATTATTTCTATTGAAATAAGCATTAATATAATGTTTTTTCTATTTAAAACAAAACCTAAAATTCCAATGGTAAATAAAATTAGTGATAAATTCATTGTATAAAATTATAAATTAATATCTGTGTTCTAATAAATTTTTAAATGCTTATCTAAGACTCAAACTTAGCTTCACTAAATAATTTAATATCAAAACTTCTAAATACTCTAGGTGGTTTTATCAGGTGCAGGTAGAAAATCTCTCCCCCCTTAAAGGGAGGGGAGAGATTTTTATAACAAGTTAACTGTAATCTAACAGTTATTTTACAAAATTTAAAAATATATTAAATAGTGATAATTACATTATTTATAACTTTTAAATACAAAAATAGTTTTTAATAATCTTGATCTTTTCTGTGATTTAATCTTATGTATTAAAGTTTCATAGTTAGAAACTTGTTGAAAATCTTCTATTTTTATTAACTGATCATTTTGACCAACTGCTACATTATTTTGAATATCTAGGGCATTTACACTATTAGTGTTATTTTGGCCCTCAGGTATTAAGCTAGATATAACTAAAATAGTAATAGTTACTCTAGAGTACAAAATGGATTTATCCCGTCTTAAAGTGATTGAATTAGATAATAATAATAAAAGTAGTGTTAAAATGATCATGTTTAGCCAGGAGAGAAATTTGAATTCCCACTATTAATGCATGAAATTAATGTTCTACCAATTGAACTATCCTGGCTTATATAGCATATAAACTAATAATTGTAGGATATACCTACAAACACAATAGGGTTTACTGCTTATATACAAAAGCCCTTTGTTTAATTTTTCTTTTATATGTTTAATGTATAGTCATGTATTTCTCTTGTGTAGATACTTACTTATACATATGTTTATATCATAAATAATATAATTATGATTGTATAAATCCTAATATGTAGAAGTACGACAAAAATAACATAAAACTAATTAAACCATAAACATAATTTGTATAGCTACTAACACTACAGGGATATAGGAATATTATTTCTAGATCAGACATAGAAATAAGAAATAGAGATCATAAATCAGAAATCCTTCCCCCCCAGCAAGCTTGCTGGGGGGGTTAAATAAGGGCTTTGGCCAATCAGAAAAAATAAATTATGTCCTACCTCTGTTGAAAAAAAAACAATGCTTTAAAATGCCTTTACATTAATTTGTTCTTGTCTTCTACCTAGGCAATATATTTAAATTTAACATTCGCATTTAGCTAATAGCGTATTTCTTCTATAGAGGATAAACTTAATACTATTCCTTTTAGCCCCCCCAGCAAGCTTGCTGGGGGGAAGCCTGTTTAAATTTAAACTAATGAACAAATACTAATCCCTATTTGAGGGAGGATACCCTGAATTGAACAGGGAACTTACTGTTCCACATACAGTTGTTCTACCAATTGAACTATATCCACCTTTAATTTTTAATCTATATATTTCTATGTTAATCTAAAAAAAAAAATCTCTGTTAATTTATTAATAACTAAATTTCTATGTAAAAAAAAAGAAAACAGAAAAAAAAAATCTTATGTAGGGGTGATTCGAACACCCATAAGTAAATACCAAAAATTTATGACTTACCGTTAGTCAACTACATATTTAAAAATTTATGTGGAATTTAACGTCTATAAATTGTTTACAACTAACATACTATAATTCTTAATACAATGTTAATATATAAGGTTTAGTGTAGTTTATTAACTAAATATAAAACTAAACTTTCTATAAAAGATATGGGTAATAAGACTCGAACTTATATGAATTAATTTCACCCCGTCCTAAGCGGGGCCTGTCTACCAATTTCAGCATACCCATTTTTTTTTAATTTTCATACTCACTATGTTAATTAATTTATCATAAAGTATGTATGCCTAACAAGGTTTCTTTAATGTACCATTAGCCATTAGATAAAACAAAGCGTTAAAAATAATAGCTATCAACTATATGTACAGAAACTTTGTTAAACCACTCTTTTCTTATTTCTTACAGTAATTTTATCTTACGTAGCTATTTTTTATTATAACCTACTAGCTTTTGTGTGTACAGCTAATTACTGTTACCGAATAGTATAAATAGCATACTCAATATATTAGCTTATTAACAACTTTCATTAGCTTTAGTGATACATTATAGGTTAAATTAAACCCTTCCCCCTCAGCAAGCCTGCTGGGGGGGATAATATAAGTTGTAGTTTAACAAAAAACCAAAAAAAAAATGTAGATATTATCTAGGTATGTTTCATTACTCATTAGCATAAAAATCCTAATCTCTCATACAACTTATTTGTTAATGCCCAAGATAAGATTTGAACTTATAACCTAAACACCTTCAAAGTTTCGCTCTACCAATTGAGCTACCTGGGCTTTTTTATTTATAACAGAATAACTGTGTTGCATTTTTAAACCTACTCAAAACATAAGTTACCCATATTTATCAACGACTAATATACTTCAGATATTTTTCAAATACAGTACCTGTAATTTTTACTTAGTAATAGTTAATTAACTAATTTTTAATAACTTAGCGTCTTCTACACGATAATTAAAAATTATCTTAAACTGTTTTAAGTCTAGTAATTTAACAGGCGAAGATATACGATATAAAAGAGACATTTAAAAATTATACTTTTTACTGTGTTTTCTAGCTAATAAAGGGTGTTTATTCTAATTATTTCGCTCATTTGTGCTATTGTAATCTAATAGTGCTCAAACCCTAAGTAATAACAACCACCTTTAGTATCTTGTAAGTTGGGTTTAAAGTATCCGTATCTAAATAAAACAGCTCTGTTTTTCTTTTTATCATCTCTTGTTTATAACAATGCTCAAATATCTCCAACCTGAATGCAGTTAAACCATTATTTAATATAGCTAAGTCTATAGACTTATTGCATCATGTATACACAAGAACAAATTTAGCTGCTCGTACTTGTTTTATGCTTTAGGATACCGCCAGAGGTGTTAGCCAAATAATGTGGTATAGCGGTAGCGTAGTATTTATAGCATCATTATGGTTTACTGGATCATACTTATGTAAGTTTTAATATAATTGATATAAATAACATTTTATTGTTCTATTTATACTTCTACTACTTTTTACATAATAATTCTTAGTAACAGAATTTATTTACTTATAAACACTAGACTTACCTTTATTCTACTTTCAAATTTGTACCTTATGATCTTTAATGTTATCATATATTAATAAAGTAGTTACTAATAAAGTATCATTTTACTGTGTCATTAGTAAGTCCCATCTTTAATAGTAAAATATACATAACTTTTATAATAAATCCACTACACTCCCCCCCCCCAGCAGGCCTGCTGGGGGGGGGGATAAGGAAACTAAAAATCTTACATAAAACATAGTACTATGTGTAAATAACTTTTTGATAAGAATTAAACTACAATACTACCTTATTTGTAATATGCTAGTTTTTATTGTCTGACAGCACTATATATTTATAACAATAATCTTATATTTAATATTAACATTGGAGATATTAGGACTCGATCCTAAAATAACGATATGCAAAATCGCAGTTTTACCAATTAAACTATATCCCCTTAAGTTAATGTAAAAACATAAACTTTAAAAAAGTTAATGTATAAACATAAACTTTAAAATAGACCCAAGCGGGGTTCGAACCCGCGCATTTAACAGTGAAAATGTTACGTCTTAACCACTTGACTATTGGGCCTTATAAGTTTCAGATAAAATCTGCAAAATACTAAAAAAAGGTATAAAAAAAATGTTTACCTTATGCTTAAATAAAAAAAAGGATAAAAAAAGTTGTTTACCATATCCCTTAATAAAAAAGGGATAAAAAAGTTGTTTACCTTATCCCTTAACTACTTGCATATCTATATACACTTTGTTTATTTGTATATATAACTACCCGTAGGGTGGATTAAGGGCTTTGGCCAGGCTTTGGCCAGGCTTTGGCCAGGTTTTGGCCAGGCTTTGGCCAGGTTTTGGCCAGGCTTTGGCCAATAAAAACATAATGCCAAATGAATAATCCTTTATTCATTATAGTTGTATTTTATAAGTTATAAAAGTATTCTTTTTAAAGGCGTTAAAGCCTTATATCCGAAGAACGACTTGAACGTTCACGACATAGAGTCAACAAAGCTTAAATTTGGTAAAGATATCAAGATTCGAACTTGAAACCCGAATTATTATCACCAATCGGGGTTAAACCTAAAACATTATCCTCTTTTTTTTTTTGCTGGTTTTCTCTATGGCCAGGTCCAAGACCAAAAACTCCTATATTTTAAACCTATATCTTTAAACCGTTAAGATATTTAATCCCTTACTAACCTAATAAAACAAATAAGAGTCTATCTAACCCGTGAGGGTTGGATTTAGTGGCCCCTCTTTCCACAAATTACTTTATCCATTCTCCGAGTAAGTGGAGAGGGGGGGGCCAACACCAATAATACAATCATAATTAGGGAATCGAGCATAAGTAAACTCATAATTATATAAAAGATCAAAGCATTCTATTTTACTGATTTTCTAACTACGGTATGTCCTTTACAAGGTTTATTATTAGTTATACATCTACGAACATAAGATTCATCTACGCCTAAATACTTTGCCGCAGCTGATGTAGAAAAGAATTCTGATGTTTCTTTTGTTTCATTATTTGTGACTAGTACCGGTTTAGCATTACTACTGTTTAATGTAATTTTTTGTATGGTTTCTAGGGAAAGTTTTTTACCAAGGTTAGCTTTACGAATTAGTTCCTTAGAGACTTCGGTATGTTTTTTGGACTCATCCCCGATAGTTATAGTTTTTTTATATGTTTCGTCGTTCAATATGTTCTCTAAAGGAGTCGAAGATTTATAAACAAGAAATTCACAATTGGAGTAAAATGTACTTAATTTAAGAGTTTTTGCTAAATAGCTTGGATGAATAACAATAAATTCTGCAGCTTTTCTAATCGATAGAAAAGATAAAATTTCACCTGTTTCATTATTTTTTACCATAACATATTCTCCTTTTGATAGTGTAGTTGCAATTTTTAATCTTGTCTCATCTGAAATAATATTATTCTTTTTTATTAAACTCATGATCTCTTTCGTAGCTTCACTATGTTTAAACCCTCTTAAAGACCCTGCAATTTTTAAAATGTTGTATTCTGGGTTACACCTGTCAAAATAATACTGTTCTCTTTCCATAAGTATGTCTACTTCACAGTATTCTAAAATTTCTAGTTTAAAGTTAGAATAACCATTTTTAATTAAAGATCTGTATATATGACTATTATTTTTCATAACCTCTTTTTCTAAAAAATTTATGTTAAAATATTTTCTAAATCTATCTGATAAATTTCCAGATGAACCTATATAAGTCTTACCCGTAGTTAAGTTAACTCACCTATAGATCCCCACTCTGTTTTTATTATCATTAAGGATGGCTGTTTTTTGAATATCTGCATTTGAATAAGAAATAACAGGGACAATTGCACTGTATGGGAGAATAGGATTGTTATTAGTAGAATAAAAACAAACAGAGTCTAACCCTAAAGCGGCTATATTCTTTACTAACACTCTCGTATTAGTACTCTCGTATATGGAACGGGAGATTTTTTGTATAATTATAAAGTTAAAATTTTGTGTGACGGTTTTTGTAGTAGATGGGAGCCTTTCAACAGGAGAAAAAAAAATAAATATGTAATAGGTAACTCCAAAAGTTCAATATGAATCTTCTAAAACCTAACCTTAATACTCAGATATTGTAGCTTGAGGGCTTTTCTTCCTCAACAACACTCATATGCCCTTTATTAACATAACCAGTCATACAATATAAGGGCCTTAAATAGAACTACCTCGAACATTATGTTTTAGTTCTGAAATTATTTAATTTTGTAATCTTTTAAGGATGCTCGGCTGAACTTGTGACCCAGCCACTTTGTATTAAGGAATATTAGTACAACTCATACATTCCTAATCTTATATCTATCATACACTTACTTCGAAAGACTTGGCCTTTAGATCAAAAGAATAAAAGACCGCAGGGGGTCAAAAGGGTAGGGTGTCAGCCTTCCTTTTACCTTAATTATCGAAAACATACCTTCTAATTCAATTATTTTTATCCCTAAAGGGGGGCTAGAATCATATTAAGCTTTTCCATCCTCCGGATTTATTTTGTTTCTAGTTATTTAGAATACTCGAAATACGTCGAAAAAATATAGCCCAGGCGAGGATGATAACACAAAATATGACTTTTTTGAACCTTTAATTAAAAAGGGCCTACCTGAAGGACGAGTTGAACGTCCATGAGATTAACTCAGAATATCTTAAGTATTCCCTGTATACCAATTCCAGCACTCAGGTTATAATAAATACATTACTACTTATTTATATAAATATTAATATAAATACATTACTACTTATATCTAGATTAAAGATTACCAGTAAAGTTTCACTCGGAGTTTCCCCTATCCTCTAAAACAAGCTCATTTTTTTTATAAAAATAGCGGAAGGAGGTCTACCAATTCCAGCACTCGGATTTAAAATATAAACTAATTAGTACTAAAATATAAACCTCCCCCCCAGCAAGCCTGCTGGGGGGGGGATAAAAATTATCTAAACCTAAAACCTCGGCGGAGCCGTGTATTAAAAAGCACAAACTTAATTAAACCAAACCTCCCCCCCATCTGCAGGGAGGCCAATGCCTGCTGGGGGGGGGGATAAAAAAACATGTTAAACATACTTGTTAAACATTAAGTATTAAATTAAAGGGTATTTATAAAAAATTAACTCCTACCCATTAAAAATATATACCTGTAAACTTAAAAACTAACTCCTACCCATTAAAAATATATACCTGTAAACTTAAAACGAATGTAAAAATTAAAGGCTTTGGCCAGGCTTTGGCCAAACATAATAGAATTGGTTTATATTTAATTCATAGTAATTATAATGAACCTAGCAATACAACAGTTTAATATATAAAAATATTATCTCTCGCAAAGGCGCTAGTTTTTTAGATCAAAATATTTTTAGATAAAAAATTGTATAACACAAAAATAAAATTCTTCCTATGGCTATGGCCCCAAAGTTTTATACTTATTGTTCCTAAAATTTCGTTTATATAAGGCCAGAATGATTCGAACACTCATCTGAGCTATTATGAGCAGCTTGCTTTACCTATTAAGCT
>Ga0247735_1000075_pt1 | contig 58152 bp, 52 predicted proteins | sample UWRJL178409R2_FD_180934 | JGI IMG/M metagenome (GOLD analysis project Ga0247735, IMG submission 180934) | Plant litter microbial communities from Arlington Agricultural Research Station in Wisconsin, United States - UWRJ-L178-409R-2 | ecosystem: Environmental > Terrestrial > Plant litter >... | reverse complement strand
CCGGAACCGTGGTCGCGCCGCTGCCTACATGCCGTTATAGCGGGCGAGGGCGTCCGCGTCGCGGGCGGCGGTTGTCGACCGGCGGGCGGCGTCGAGGGCTTCGACCGGATCACTCTCCGACTCAGCGAGCAGCAGTTGCCGTTCGGCCTCCGCCAGACGGGTGCGTGCGTCGACCCCGGAACGATGGTTCGCCATATACGTTTTGGTGACCGAGATCTGGCTGCGAGCACCAACGAGGGCGCCGACAAGGGCGGCGCGGGAATGCTCGAGGCGCTGCTGCTGGTTGCGTGCACCGGCCAGGGCGGTGTCAAGTGCAGTGACGGCCTCACCGAGCGTCTCGATGCCGTCAATCGGATCGGCCAGTCCACTTCCGGATGCGCCGGGGCTCACCGCCTGGCCTGCCGCGACCGACATGGTTGGCGCCACATCGGTGAGGGCGGCCTCGACGGTGCTGATGGCGGCGAGCACCTGGGCGCCGGATTCGGCATCCGGCGCGGCATCACGGGTGGCCCGCGCCTCGACGAGGTCATTTCGCGTTTCGTCCACCAGCCTGGCCAGTGTTGTGGTGGCAGCGCCGAGGGCGGCGTCACGTTCCTCCACCGCGGCCAGCAGCATCCGGGCATCGTGGACCAGGGAGGCAGCAGCATCCAGGTCAGCAGACACCGCGTTCACCCCGGTGGCACTGAGGCGCCCGGCAGCAGCATCCGCCGCCGATTCTGCCGCCCCGAGCAGCCGCGAAGCCTCGTCAAGGTTTCTGTGCAGGTCGTGGATGCTGCCGGGAACAAAGCGCTCGGACAGCCGCGCGAGCAGGGCGGCGCTGCGGCTGAGCTGCAGCCGGGTGCCGGCGATGCCCTCGCGCAGGGCGCTGAGGCGGGCCGGGGAGTCAGCTTCGGAACGGCGCAGGTCAGTGAACCGGCTGCTCTGCTCAGTAATGGCCTTCTGGGCGTTATCACTCAGGGCGATAATGCGTTTGGTCATCTCGCGGCGCTGCTGGTCGCTTTCCGGGTAGGCATCGTCGAGCTGCTGTTTGATGCGGAACGCTTCGGCGATGGAGCCACGCGCGGCAACCACGGCGTCGGCGAACTCGCGGGTACGGTCGTCGCCGAACTGGGCTACAGCGAAGCCGACCTCGTTCTCGGCGGATTCGACGGCGTCGTCGGCCCGCACCAGGGTGGTGCCGGCCTGCAGCTCGAGGCTGGCCAGCGTTGCCGGACCCCCGCGACTGCCGGCGATGGGCGCCCCGGAGGAGCGGCCGGCGGTCGAGGACGGCACGGCGTCGAACGACCCCGAGGTGCCGTGGGTGCCGGAGGAACTGAACGATCCGCGGCCGCCCGAACGACGCTTGAACAGGATCAGGATGCCCACTAGGAGACCGGCGACCACCAGGACCGCAACGGTGCCAAGCCCGATTGCGGCGGCGCCGACCAGGTCGAGGGCAGTGGTGGTTGTGGGCAGAATCACCAAAGTGGAGGGCATAACCGCAATTTTACCGGGGCCGACATGAGGGCTACCCGGCAATCCTCCCAGACATTGCCAGACTTCGGCTTTAAGGTGGAGTGGTGTGGCGTGCTGACAGAAATGACGATGAGTTGTTCTCCGACGAGGAACGAACTCGCACCGAACGCCGGGGTACGGTGCCGCATTCGCTGACCCTCGGTGATCCCACATTCGAGGCGGGGAACGTGGCTGAACCGGTATGGACAGGATGGCGGGCCGAGCTGGCCTCCGTTGGCGGACCCTCGCCGCTCCTGCATTTTGTGGATACCCCGCGGACGCGGATCGAACTGAGCGCCACCCACCCGGGCGGACTCGCGCAGTTCATCACGGGAAAAACGACCCTGCTGTCGAACCTTATCCGCGACGAGGTTGCCCTGCGCGGTGCGCGGCTCGCCGCCGGCGCGATTGCCGCCAAGGGACTCGAACTGGCCACCGCCCGCGGCATCGACGCCGTACACCTTGGGATCGGTATGGTCGAGTGGAGCACCGGCGACACGGACTTCCGAGCACCCCTCCTGCTGCGCCCGCTCGCCATCCGCCGCCACGGCCGCGACTTCGAGGTCAAGCTGCGCGGCAGCGCCTTCCTCAACCCCGAACTGGCCCACGCACTACGCGAGCAGTTCCAGCTCGACCTCGACGCGCAGGCGTTCGCCGCCCTCGCCGACGAGGATGGCACGTTCAAACCCAACCAGGTGATTGATCGCCTGCGCGGCCTCACCGACCACCTCGATGACTTCAGTGTGCAGCCGCGCCTTGTGGTGTCGTCGTTTGCGGACGTCGCCGGCGGAATGGTGGCGGATGCTGCGAAACTGTCGCACACCGTGCTTGATGCGATCGCCGGCAATTCGGCTGCCAAGTGGAGCCTCGATGAGGCGTATACCCCGGTGGAGCCGCTCAGCTCGGACGAACGCCCGCCGCAGACGGACACCCTGCTGCTCGATGCAGACGCCGAGCAGGAGAACGTTGTTGCGCAGATCGCCGCGGGTAACTCCGTGGTTGTCAAAACGTTGCCGGGCACCGGTGGCACCCAAACCATTGTGAACGTGATCGGCAACCTTGTCGGCCAGAACAAGCGCGTCCTGGTGGTCAGTGCCCGTCGCGCCAGCCTGCAGGGCATCGCGCACCGGTTCGCCGACGTCGGGCTCGCCGGCATCGCCGTCTCCACCCGCACCCTGCGCCGCGACATCGTGCGTTCGATCTCCCGTAGCGAGAAGGCTGAACAGCCGCAGATCGCCGAGGTCGACGAAGCACTCGTCCGCCTCCGCAAGGTTCTGCTCGACTACCGCGGCGCCCTCGCGAAGCCCGACCCGGTGTTGGGTATCAGCGTGCTCGACTGTGTCACCGAGCTTTCGAGGCTCGCCCTGCTGCCTTCGGCCCCCTCAACAACGGCGCGCCTCGCGCGATCCACCGTGGAGACCCTCGCCTACGACCGCCACCTGACCGCGGAGACCATGGTCAGCGCGGCCCGCCTCGGCGAGTTCCGGTATGGCCCGGGTGACTCGCCCTGGTACGGCGCCCAGTTTGCTACCGGGGATGCTGCCGGCCGAGCCCATGACGTCGCCCGCCGCCTGCACACCGACACACTGCCTCGCCTGCTGCAGAGCGCCAACGATCTCATCCTCAACACGCACATGCGCCCGTTCGACTCGATCAACGAGCTTGGCATCTACCTGCGCCTGCTGGTCGACCTGCGCGACACGCTCGACAAATTCCTTCCCGTGGTCTTCGACCGCTCGCTGAGCGAACTGATCGTGGCGACCGCCTCGCGCAAGGAAGCGCCGGACATGTCCGGGCCGAACCGCCGCAGGCTCAAAAAGCTCGCGAAGGAATACGTGCGCCCCGGCGTGCACGTTTCCGACCTGCACGAGGCCCTTGTGCGCATCCAGCAGCAGCGTGTGCTCTGGCAGCGTTTCGCCATCGAAGGGGTACCCCCGCAGGTACCGGTCGGTATCGCCGACGTGCAGGTGGCCTACCAGGTTGTCGCCCAGGACCTCGCGACCCTCGACGAACCACTCGGCGCCTACACCCGCGAAGCCCAGCTTGCGTATCACAAACTGCCCGCGCTGCTCAGCCGGATCGAGTCCCTCGCGGCCGAATCCGACGTACTGAACAACCTGCAGGACCGGATGAACCTGATGGCCACCCTGCGTGACCTCGAGCTCGGTCCGCTCATCGAAGACCTCGGATCCCGCCATGTTCCCGAGGCGCAGGTCGGCGCCGAGCTTGAACTCGCCTGGTGGCAGTCCGCGCTGGAGTCCCTGCTGGAGGCCGACCGTGCCCTGCTTGCGGCGAATACCTCCGTTCTCGACCGGCTGGAGGCAGACTTCCGCCTCGTTGATGACGCCCATGCCGCCGGCAGTGCCCACCTGCTGTCCTGGCAGATCGCGGAGAACTGGAAGATCGGTCTCGTCGACTGGCCGGATGAGGCACGCCTGCTCAAAAAGCTGCTGGTGCGCGAGAAGGTCACCGCCTTCGACCTGCAGACCACCGCCCCGCACCTGTCCCGCACGGTCGCACCGGTCTGGCTGGCTTCGCCGTACGACGTCAACCAGATCGCCGACAGTATGCCGTTCGACACGGTCATCCTCGTCGACGCCGGCGCCACCACCCTCGCCGAGAACGCCGGTGCGATCCGTCGTGCCCGCCAGGTTGTCGCATTCGGCGACCCGGTGACGCAGACCCCCACCGCCTTCACCATTGCGGTCACCGACCCTGACCTGCTGCAGTCCGCTGCTGCGGCCTCTGCGGCATCCGCCCCCGCCAAGTCAGTCAAATCCCCGACCTACTGGTCGGCGACGCGCTCCGCGAACGTGGCGGAGGGCTCCGACGAGTCCGTCACGTCCGAGGCGGATAAGTCCGCCGACGGCGAGGGTGCCGAGGATGCTGCGACGCTGTCTGCCGCCGAGGCACACCGGCTGAACACCCCGACCACGGACCCGGACGAGATGCACGAGCGGTCCGCGCTCGCCCGCCTTGCCGCCGTGCTGCCGACCCTTGCACTCACCCGCAGCTACCGCGCCGGCGGGGAAGACCTCGCCGAGCTTGTCAACCGCCGCTTCTACGGCGGACGGATCGACTCGCTGCCCTGGGCCGGAAGTTTCCTCGGCCACGGCAGCCTCGCCCTCGACTACGTCGCTGACGGCCACGGGATGCCCGACCCGGATTCCGGAGCCGTCGAAAGCCCGGACACCGAGGTCGACCGTGTTGTCGAGCTGGTGCTCGAACACGCCACCCGTCGCCCGCAGGAATCACTGATGGTCATCACCGCTAGTGAACGCCACGCTGTGCGGGTGCAGCAGGCCGTGCTCACCGCCGTGACCGGCAACACCAAACTGACAGAGTTTGTCATCGGCGACCGGCCGGAGCCGTTCACCGTCTCCACCATCGAGCACGCCGTCGCGCTCAGTCGCGACCGTGTCATCTTCTCCATCGGGTTTGGCCGCACCCCGCACGGGCGTGTGCTGTCGAACTTCGGCGCACTCGGGGAGCCGGGCGGCGACCGCCTGCTCGCCGTCGCGATGACCCGCGCCCGCCGCTCGATGGTTATTGTCAGCTGCTTCGAACCCTCCGACATCGACGACGGCCGGATGAGCCACGGCGCGGTCGCCCTCGCCGAGATCCTCGCCGAAGTGGGTGCACGCTCCGCCCAGGTGCCGATCCCCGACGACAGCGATCCCATGCTGGTCGACCTCGCCCGCCGCCTCGAGCGCCGCGGAATCAAGGTCGCCCTCGGCCACCGTGGAAAGCTCGGCCTGGTTGCCGCGCACCTCGGCACCTGCGTCACCATCGAGACCGACGCGGTGCTGCACCGCTCGACCCTGCGGGAATCGCTGCGCCTCCGACCCGACCTGCTGCGCCGACTCGGCTGGCACTACATGCGGGTGCACGCCTTTGAGCTGTTCAGCGACCCTGACGCCGTGGCCACCAGCATCGTGTCGATGCTCGGTGCTGACAAGGCCCCGGTCACCGAGCCCATCCCGATCGTGATGCCTGCGGGTAACGACGCCATCGCGCAACAGCCGAATGCCTGAGGGCATTAACTCCGAGGATGCTGCTGGCCGGGCGGCCGGCGCACCAGCGGCGCTTCCGGTGATCCGCAGGACGAATCGTCGCGCGACGACCGAACCCGTCGCCGGTTCAGACCCCCGGCCGGCGCCCGAAGCGCCCCGGCACACCCTCACGGAGAACGACGCACGGCTCAAGGCGGAGAAGCCACCGCATTACTGAGTGCTGCCCCACACCTCGGGGCCCGCGACCTGCTTTGCCCGTCACGATGGGTACTGTGTAACCGCGAGCCGATCCACCGTGGTCGGGACAAGCCGAAGGCGGCGTCGGGGGAGTCGTGGCCCTGGACAGATCTATAAAGGATGACAACATTGTCGAACGACGTTCAGCCCGAGAAAACGCCCACCCGGTCCGGTCGTCCGCCGCGCGAGCGTGGGGCACCCATCGAGGGGCTCCGGGCGTTGAATATCGCCCCGACAGAACCTGCCTCCAATGAGATCGCGCGTGCGATCCTCGACTACATCATGTCCGGCCAGGTTGGCCCCGGCGGGAAGCTGCCCTCCGAGCGGCAACTGAGTGAATCATTCGGCGTGGGGCGATCGCTGATTCGCGAGGCACTCAAATCACTTGGGCTCCTCGGGCTGATCGAGTTCCGGCACGGTGGGGGAACCTACTTCCGCGGGACGGACTCCGACCTGCTTCCCCGTGTCATCGAGTGGGGCCTGCTGCTCGGCGAGCGGCACACCACCGACCTGATCGAGGCCCGCCAGCACCTCGAGCGCATCACCGCGGGCCTCGCCGCCGAGCGCCGGAGCGACGCCGAACTCAAGGCCATCGAAGTCGCCCTCGCCGCGATGGCGCGCGCATCAACCACCGAGGAGTTTGTGGCATCCGATGTCGCATTCCACCTCGCAATCGCTGAGGCTTCCGGCAACGTCGCCCTGGAGAACATGCTGAAAAGCATCTCAACCCTCCTGCGGGTATGGATCCACCGGGTGATGGACGCGGAGACGAACTTCGACATCTCGCTGCACGAACACGAGCCGGTCTTCGAAGCAATTCGCGACGGAAATGCCGCCGCCGCGACGGTCGCCATGGACGAGCACATGGAGCGCGCCAGCGCCCGCCTGATGAAAACACTGGGCAATGCGGGCGAGGACAGCGCGCTGTAGCGAAGTTTGCTTCGCAGTGAAGCATCCGAATTTCGTTGGATCCCCGGGGCTTTTCGCCTTCTTTTCCCCGATTCGGACTTAGTGGTTGACCAGTCGACCACTTTCCGGCATGATTGAGCAATCGCACGACTGCGGTGTGGATGCTCGACTCAATGCGGAGGGAAAACGACGATGGTGGATACACATTTTCTCGTTCGGGCTTTGGTCCATCACCCCCAGCCGAAAAACGTGAGAGTTGCAGCCTTCGCATTCGCAGGGCGGTGCACCGGCCTTCACGGTGCCAGCGCGAATTCTCCGAAACCTAGCAACAGGGGTGGCCTTCAGTGATTTACCAGCAGATGTTCGAGCGTTTCCGCAAGCAGGACGAGGTCAAGGCTGCCGTCATCGGAGCCGGCCAGTACGCCACCGCAATCGTGACCCAGGAAAGCTACACCCCCTACCTGCGGGTAACCGTGGTCGCCGACACCGATGTCGCCAGCGCCAAGTCCGCCTACCTGCAGGCCGGCAAGTCCGAGGACGACATCGTCTACTGCGCGACCGCCGCAGACGCAGACCGGGCGATCGCGGCCGGCAAGTGGGTCTACACCGACCAGTGCGACATTGTCGCTTCTATCTCTGCCGTCGATATCGTCTGCGAGAGCACCGGTGTACCGGAGGCGAGCGCCCGCTACGCGTCGGACGCGATCAACAATGGCAAACATGTCGCCATGGTCACCAAGGACACCGACGTCACCATCGGCCCGATCCTGCGTCGCCTCGCCGACCAGCGCGGGGTTGTCTACACTCCCGTCGACGGTGACCAGCACGGACTGTTCATCCAGTTGGTCGAGTGGGCAAAGTCCATCGGCCTCACGGTGATCAGCGGCGGAAAGGCAACCGACGGCGAGTTCATCTACGACGAAGCGGCCTCCACGGTTCGTATCCACACCGACAAAAAGATCCACGCACCCTACTCGGAGACCATCACGGTCGCTCCCGAGGACAAAAAGTACCTCGAGATGATCCCCGAGGGAAAAGCCGCGGAGTACACCGCAGCGCGTGCCCGCATCCTCGCTGGTCTTCCGCAGCCCGGGTCGTACGATCTCTGCGAAATGACCATCGCCGCGAACTACACCGGGTTCGCGCCGCAGGTGGACACCCTGATCCACGCGCCGCTGCGCATCACCGAGATTCCCGTCGCGTATGCGCCGGTCGCCGATGGGGGCCTGATTGAGCGCGAGGGCACGATCGACCTCGCAACCTGTTTCCGCACACCGGCAGAGTCCGGCCTCGGCGGCGGCGTGTTCATCGTGGTGCGGGCGGATAACGCCTACTCGAACCACATCATGACCACCAAGGGGCAGATCGCGAACTACGACGACACCGCCACCGTCATCTACCGCCCGTATCACCTCTGCGGTGTAGAGACCTCGACGTCACTGCTCGTCGCCGGCCTGCTCGGGCTGAACACCGGCAGCGACGACTACCGCCCCCGCTTCGACCTGGTCAAGGTGGCGGCAAAGGACATCGCCGCCGGCGAGGTGTTTGGCAACGACCACAGCCCGCAGTTGACCGCCAGGATCGTCCCCGGTGTGAAGGTCGGTGCAGGAAACCCCGCCGCCGCCCACCTGCTCACCGGCAACACCGCGCTGGTCGATATCCCGAAGGGCACGGTCATCACCTACGACCACGTCGCTCGTCCCGAAGGATCTCTGCTCTGGGAACTTCGCGACCTGCAGGACTCCACCTTTCTCGTCTAACCGCTCCACCCGCCTCACACAGTGCCCGAGCTGACCTGCGTGGTTGGGCACTTCACACAGAACGACGGTCGCGCGGCACCGAGTTGCGCAACAAAATACTTCTCCAGTCCTCTGGGGTAACTACGTAAAGGAGCGTGGCACCACATGATCACAGCACTCGCCTGGTCTATGATCATCGTCTTTATGGCGCTGATCATGGCAAAAAAGATCCACCCGTTTGTGGGGCTGGCATTTGTGCCGCTCGCCTTCACGGTGCTGGGAGCGTTCCTCGGAGTGTTCAAGGGCACCATCGGTGAGGCATTGGAGAAACCGGCAGCAGACGTCACCCTCCTCGACCAGTTCCAGATTTTTGGCGACTGGGCGAAGGACGGGATGGTCACCACCTCGGCGACCGCGTTCCTGCTCCTGTTCGCCATCCTCTTCTTCTCGGTCATGCTGCACGTTGGTGTGTTCGACCCCATCACGCGCAAGATCCTGAAGATCGCCAAGGGCGATCCGCTGAAGGTCACCATCGGTACGGGAATCATCTCGGCGGTCGTCTCCCTGAGCGGTGACGGAACCACCACCACCCTGATCGTCTGTACTGCGCTGATCCCGATTTACCAGCGCCTCGGGATGAAGCTGCTGGACCTCGCGGTCATCCTGATCCTGATGAACACGATCCTCAACCTCCTGCCCTGGAGCGGCCCAACCGCCCGGGTGCTCGCGGTGATGCCCGACATCGACCCCAACGAGATGCTGCGCGCGCTGGCTCCCGGCATGGTGGCATCCATCCTGTTTGTGATGCTGGTGTGTGTCTTTATCGGATTGCGGGAGCGTCGTCGCCTCGGCGTGCAGGAGATGTCCGACTTCGAGATCGACGTCATGCTCGCCGAGTTCGACCGCAAGAGCGGCATCGGCGCGGGTTCGCCCACCGTTGTTGAACCGGCCGACGACACTGATGGCAGAACCGGAACCGGAAGCGGAAGCGGAAGCGGCTCGACCGGGAGCACGGGCTCCGGCGGTTCCGGCGGCGGCGTTGACGTTGCGGTCAAAACTGCCACCCGCAGCAAGATCATCATGACCGTCAACACGGTCCTGACCGTTGGTTCCCTCGTGCTGCTTGTGCTTGGCCTCTTCGCCCCGCTGTTCATCTTCCTGACGGCAACGCTGATCGCATTCCTGGTCAACTTCCCGAAGATCCCGAAGCTCAAGGCGTTTATCGATTCCGCGTCGCCGGACGTGGTGCAGACCGTGATTATGGTGATCGGTGCCGGCGTATTCCTCGGCCTGTTCTCCAACTCGGGCATGTCCGATGCCGTGGCCCAGAGCATGGTTGACTTCATCCCGGCCTCCCTCGGTTCGCAGTGGCCGATCATCACCACGCTGATCTCTGCCCCCGGCGGATTCTTCCTCTCCAACGACGGATTCTTCTACGGGGTGCTCCCGGTGCTGTCCCAGGCCGGCCAGGCTTACGGCTTCAGCGAGTTCGAGATCGGCTACGCCTCACTGATGGGCCAGGCCTTCCACATGCTCAGCCCGCTGACCGCATTCATCTACCTGCTGCTGAACATGACCGGCCAGGACATGGGAACGTGGCAGCGATCCGCTGGCAAGTGGGCCGCAGGAATCTTCGTCATCCTGATTGGAGTATCACTCCTCACCGGGCAAATCAGCCTCGCCGGGTAACCATTGCGGGCTTGGGGGACAGGTCACACTGTCCCCCCGGCCCGTTGCCCCGTCCCGCAACACCGAACCATCGGTCCCTCGAAACGTCGCATCCGTGCACCGACCAGAAAGATTCACCCATGACAGCCCAGCACAAGCGCCCGCTCGTCGCCCTCGTCACCGCGGTCGAAGCAGCTATTGCTCCCGCCGAGCAGGCCCTTGCCGCAGTTCTGCCCGACGCCCAACTCTGGAACATCGTCGACGACCGCCTGCTGGAGGAAGCCGGGGAGCAGGGTGGAGTCACCACGAAACTCGAAGCCCGGATGGAACGTCTCATCCGCCATGCCGTTCTCGAGGGCGCCGACGCCATCCTCGTGACGTGTTCCATGTACGGATCGGTCGCCAACCAGCTCTCGGCGACGATTGAGATCCCGCTGTTCGCGCCGGATGATGCCCTCTTTGCTGAAGCGGTCAGCGGAAAGTACCGGTCGGTGCTGCTGATCGCCCCCGCCGCCGGGCCCCTGGCAGACGGTGAGACAAGATTGGCCGCCGCGGCCGACACCGCGGGGGTGGAACTGACCATTTCCGGTGCCGTCGCCGATGGGGCAGCCAGCGCCGCGCGTTCCGGTGACATCCCGGCGCTGACCAGAGCCCTGGAAAGCGCCTATCGCTCCTCGGGAGCAACCGTCGATGCCATCGTCCTCGGCCAGTACTCCATCTCGCCGGCCGCCACGGCGTTGGCCGAGATTGTTGGTGTGCCCGTCCTCGCCGGCCCGGCGCTTGCCGCCGGCGCACTTCGCGACGCGCTGCAGGGGCTCGAGGCACAGTCATGATCGGTGCCATCGCGGATGACTTCACCGGAGGCACCGATGTCGCCGTCGCGTTCCGCCGGGCGGGCCTGCGCACGGTGATGCTGTTCAGCGAGCCGGTCGCCGACCAGGAGCTGCCGGAACATGACGCGGTGGTGATCGCGCTGAAGACACGGACCATCGATCCCCGCGAAGCCGTTCGCCAATCGCTCAACGCGGCAGCCTGGCTGCGGGCGCGGGGGACAACCCAGCTGTACTTCAAGTACTGCTCGACGTTCGACTCCAAGGCGGAAGGCAACATCGGGCCGGTCGTCGACGCATTGGCGAACTTCCTCGACGCCCCACGGGTGGCGTTTGTGCCCAGTTCACCGGAACACCGGAGGACCCAGTACATGGGGGATCTTTTTGTGGGCGCCGAACTTCTTGCAGAGTCCCCGATGCGATATCACCCGCTGACCCCGATGACCGATTCGTTTGTGCCCCGGCTGCTGGAAATCCAGACGAAGGAATCCGTGGCGTTGATCGACCACTTCGAGGTGCGAAAAGGCAGCGATCACCTGCGGACACAACTGGATGCTGCGCTGGCTAATGGATCGCGCTACGTTGTGATCGATGCGATCTCCGAGGCGGACCTCACCGAAATCGGCCAGGCCTGTGTGGACGACACCCTGGCGACCGGGGCGGCCGGGCTAGCCGGAGGTTTAGGCGCCGCGCATTACGCACGGCTGTCCGCCGACGTACGCCTGCCCCTGGAGGACACTGCCGTGGATCCGGTCGGGAGTGCGGCGGACAGCGCCGTGCTGGCCGGTAGCTGCTCGTCCCGCACCCTCGAGCAGGTGGCGCATATGCGCCAGGACCATGATTCCTACCGGCTGGACGCTCTCGCCTTCCCCGACTCGCAGGTGCTGGCCGATGCCGCACTGGCCTGGTACGAGACACGCGCCGGATTCGGCGCTCCGCTGATCTACTCCTCGCTTCCCCCCGCCCAACTCCACGAAGTACAGGACGCGCTCGGCATCGAACGCGCATCCGCCATCCTCGAGACCGCCATGGGGTACATCGCCAGGGGACTGGTCGAGCGCGGAGTGCGGCGCATCGTTGTCGCCGGCGGGGAAACCTCCGGGGCGGTGGTCACGGCACTGGAAATCGGCAGCGGGGTGATCGGGGACGAAGCGGCACCCGGCGTCCCGTGGATCTACACCCCGGGCACCGACCCGATCGCCCTTCTCCTCAAATCCGGAAACTTCGGCGACGTCACATTCCTGGCCCGCACCGTCGACGCAAAGCACGTGAAAGAAGCAGCAGCATGAACGAAGCATCCGCCCGCACCGAAGTGATCGAGGTCGCGCGATCCCTGTTCTCCCGTTCACTGACCCACGGCAGCACCGGCAACATCAGTGTCCGTGTCGGCGACAGGGTGATTGTCACCCCGACGGGAAGCAGCCTGGGGAACGTCCGAGCGGAGCAGTTGTCCGTCATCGACCTGCAGGGCACACATGTGGAGGGCCCCGCACCGTCGAAAGAGTCGTTTCTGCACGCCGCTGTCCTCCGGGCCCGACCGGAGGCGACCGCGGTCATCCACACGCACTCGACCTATTCCGCGGCGGTATCGTGCCTGAGCGGTATCGACCCGGCGAACGCGCTTCCGCCACTCACCGCCTACTTCGCGATGCGAATCGGCACGCTGCCCCTTATCCCGTATCACGCACCGGGGGACTCCTCGCTGGAAGCGCTCGCCGAGGCGACCGCCCGGGACCACCGCGCGATGTTGCTGAGCAACCACGGGCCGGTTGTTGCCGGCAGCAGCTTGTCCGTCGCGCTTGACGCCCTCGAGGAGCTGGAAGAGACTGCGAAGCTGTTCCTGCTGCTGCAGGGTCATGCCACCAGGCCGCTCAGTCCTGCAGAAGCATCGCGGCTGGCTCCGCCCGCTTAGCGCCTAGTGCTTGTGTTCGTGCGGTGTGGCGTCGCCGGTGTTGAACCCGGCGCTTGATTCGGTGCGAGCAAGCAGGTCGCGGATCTCGGTCAACAGCTCAAGCTCGGTCGGCGGGGTGTCCTCGGTGACGGCGGGGATACCCGCCTCCTTCTTCTGGAACGCTCGCTTCTTGATGTAATTGATCGGAACGATCAATGCGAAGTAGACCACGATTGCCACCAGCAGGAACTGGATGAGCGCGGCGAAGACAACGCCGAACGCGATCTCGGCTTCTGCCCCGTCCAGACCGGGAATCGTGACCGTAAACGCGGTCGCGAGTGACTCCGCCTTGAACAGCGCGCCGATAGCCGGGTTGAAAACGCTCTGGACGAGCGCGGTGACGATGGCCGAGAATGCTGCGCCGATAACAACGGCAACGGCCAGGTCGATGACGTTTCCGCGGAGAATGAACTCCTTGAAACCTTTCAGCATGGGGTGCTCCTTGGTGACTGGGGTGAGTGGACGGCAGCCGGACGGCGCGCCACAGTCGCAATCCGCCCGCGTGCTACGGGCAGACTACAAGAGGACTATTTCGCGGCGGCGCTGGAACTCGCGCTCGAGCTGGAACCCGAACCCGAACTTGCCGCGGGCTTCGCCGCGGGCGCCGGGGTCGAGGAAGACTTCGACTCGGACGACGACGACGTCGACTTGGAGTCGGAGGACGACGAAGACGAGGACGAAGCCGAGGGGCTGTCAGAGGAGCTCTTGGTGGAGCGGGAGTCGTTGCGGTAGAAACCCGATCCCTTAAACGTCACACCGACCGCGCTGAAGAGCTTGCGCAGCTTGCCCCCGCATTTCGGGCATTCGGTCAGCGAGTCATCGGTGAACGCCTGCTGGATATCGAAGGCGGTCGAGCACTCGGTGCAGCGGTAAGAGTAGGTGGGCACAACATGTCCTTTGGAAAACGACGAAACGTGGGCGGAACGGAAAAAAGAGCGGGACCGGTGACCGTTGGCACCGGAATGGCAGGGGATTACGGCAGTGAAATCAGAACTTCACAACCCCGCCGGGGGTGACGACACCAGTGACAGGCTGGTCGTGCACCTCACTGGGCACGGTGTCAACAAGCTCGTTGTCGAATATCACAGCATAGACGGGCGGGCAGCGCTCCATCGAGCCGAGGGTCTTATCAAAGTATCCGCGACCCCAACCCATCCGCATCCCGGTCGCATCAACGGCCGCGGCCGGGATGATGATCAGGTCGACGTCGTTGATTGCCATTGGCGCCAGGATCTCGCTGACCGGGGTCGGCATCCCGAATGCGTCGATTCCCTCGTCGTCCGCCGTCTGTGGGTCATACGGCGCCCAGTCGAGTAAGCCGTCCTCGCGGGAGATCGGCAACAGGACCCGGATGCCGCGCGCTGCCGCCCACTGCAGGAAGTCCCGCGTTGGCGGTTCGTTGGGGGTAGAGAGGTACGCAGCGATGTACCCGATGCTGCTGTCGCTGGCCAGCGAAATGAGGTTGCGTGTGAGCGCACTGGCTGCAGCATCCCGCTCGGTTGCTGTCATGGTGCGCCGACGCTCGCGAAGCTCAGCTCGCAGCGCTCTTTTTTGGTGACCGACCTCGTCGTTCATTCCGTCATCTTACGAGCTACAGACCACTACCCTGTTGTCATGGCTAATCACATCACCAAGGCAGTAATTCCTGCAGCGGGGCTTGGTACGCGATTTCTTCCCGCGACCAAGGCGATGCCGAAGGAAATGCTTCCCGTCGTAGACAAACCCGCGATCCAGTATGTCGTCGAGGAAGCGGTCACCGCCGGCCTCACCGACGTGCTGATGATTACGGGGCGGAACAAGAACGCGCTCGAGAACCACTTCGACCGGGTAGGGGAGCTTGAGGCGACCCTGTTGGCGAAGGGCGACAAAGAGAAACTCGCCAAGGTGAACTTCTCGACCGAGCTCGCTGACATGCACTACGTGCGCCAGGGAGACCCCAAGGGTCTCGGCCATGCGGTGCTGCGCGCCAAAATGCACGTTGGTAATGAAGCTTTCGCCGTGTTGTTGGGGGACGACATCATCGACGACCGCGATGTCCTGCTGTCCCGAATGATCGAAGTGCAGGGAACCCACCAGGCAACCGTTGTCGCGCTTCTCGAGGTAGCACCTGAAGCCGCCCACATGTACGGGGTAGCGACCATCGAGGCAACCGATGAGGATGATGTTGTGCGCATCACCGGTCTCGTCGAAAAGCCTGCCCCGGGCACGCAGCCGTCCAACTTCGCCATCATCGGCCGTTACGTCTTGCAGCCGGAGGTGTTCGACGTCCTCGAGGAAACTCCTCCGGGCAAGGGCGGGGAGATCCAGCTCACCGACGCCCTACAGACCCTCGCCGAGCGAAACATCGCCGGCGGCGTCTTCGGTGTTGTGTTCCGCGGTCGTCGATACGACACCGGGGACCGCCTCGACTACATCAAGGCAATCGTCCAGCTGGCCGTCGACCGTGACGACCTCGGCCCGGACCTGCGTCCGTGGTTGAAGGATTTCGTCGCCAACCTGGAATAGCGAAGACCACTATGGCGTCACCCATCCCGGCCCTTAGTGAGGGTTCCGTCGTAATCCGGCCAATTCGTTTACGAGACACCAGGGCGCTCGAAACGGAATTGGTGGGAAACCGCGGATGGTTGCGCCAGTGGGAAGCGACCAACCCACACGGCCCCCTGGGGTTTGATGTGCGCGGGAGTATCCGCAGCCTGCAGTCGAACGCCAGGGCGGGCCTCGGTCTTCCCTACGCCATCGAATACCAGGGCAAGTTCGCGGGACAACTCAACGTCTCGTCGATCAGCTATGGGTCGCTCAGCTCGGCAACCATCGGATACTGGGTATCCGAACGGTTTGCCGGGCTGGGCGTCACCCCCACGGCTGTCGCCCTCGCCACCGACCACTGCTTTTTCGGACTCGGCCTGCACCGGATGGAGATCTGCATCCGCCCCGAGAACGCCCCGTCGCTGCGCGTCGTCGAGAAACTCGGCTTCCGCTACGAGGGACTCCGTCGCCGCTACATCCACATCAACGGCGACTGGCGCGACCATTTCTGCTTCGCATTGACCTCGGATGAACTTCCGCAGGGTGTGCTGCGCCGCTGGCAGGACGGCAAGGCGCCAACAGCCGACGCCGAGGTGCCGGCCGCTGACCGCACCAAAGCGATGACCCCCCTGACAGTGTCGAACCGCGTCTAGAACTCCTGAGTCGACAGGATCCGCCCAGATGCCCGCCACGGAAGACTTCGACCTCGTTGTTGTTGGGGCGGGCCCCGCAGGCTCAGCGGCCGCCCTCGCGGCGCTGAGGGTGCGTCCCGGCGCGCGGGTGTTACTGCTCGACCGGTCGCCGCTCGGGCGGGACAAGGTATGCGGCGACGGCATTGCGCCGCACGCGGTCGCCCAGCTCGACGCGCTCGGAGTGACCGGCGCGGTATTCCCAGGCGAGATCGTGCCGCGGGTCCGCCTGGTCGCCCCAAGCGGTGACGGCAGTTCTGCGGTCACGTCATCACCCGGCTATGTGGTGCGGCGGCAGGTGTTCGATAGACGTCTCGCCGAGGCAGCCATCGACGCCGGTGCCACCTTTGCTGCGCACCGGGTGACATCCGTCGCCACCGCGGACCCGTCCATGCTCACCGTTAATGACCGGTGGCGGGCACCGGTCGTTATCGCGGCGGATGGTGCGAACTCGGTGGTGCGCCGGCTGGTCGGTGCCGCGGCGAACCGGGGGAGTGCCCTCGCGGTCGCCCTGCGCGGCTATGCCCCGACGCCGCCCGGCCAGGTGGCGGAACTCACCCTGCGCTGGGATGCCCAGCGGGCGGGCGGGCTCTGTTACGCCTGGGCTTTTCCGCTCAGCGACGGCACGTGCAACGTCGGATATGGGATGTCCTCTGCTGCGGCATCCGGCGGCCGATCGCACCTCGTCGCCCGCCTCCGAGCCCTGTTGCCAGAATTCGATCTCACCGGGGTTCACCTCGCGGGCCACACCCTGCCGTTGACGGTGTCCCGGCCGCGGCCGGCGATCGGACGCGTGCTGCTGACCGGCGATGCCGCGAGCCTTATCAACCCGTTCACCGGTGAAGGTATCTTCAGCGCCCTTGCCTCGGGTGCGCTCGCGGGAACCGCCGCTCTTCGTGACCCGGCAACCGCAGCGGGCGAGTACACCCGGCAACTGGGCGCGCAGTTCGGACGGCAGCACAGGCAGACCACGGCCCTGTACCCGCTGCTGAACTATCGGGCCGTTTTGAATGCGGTGATCCGCGCCTGCCAAGGTGATCGCCGCAACTTTGACCGTCTTCTGGAAGTGGGCCTCGGAGACAGCAGCTTTTCCGCGAAAGATGTGGTCCGATTCGGTCGACATCTGGTGCACCCACCGAGAAAGATGGACGTATGAGCGATCCCATTTCGACACCGGATGCCCCGGCCCCGGCGCCGAAGGCCACGCGGCTCGTGGCATCCTTCGACGTAACCGGATGGGACCCGGCGGAAGTCCCGGCAGCGCTGGCCGGCACCCCCGCAGACTGGTTGGGAATCGTCGCGATGCAGAAGACCTACACGGCGGGAATCGTCGGTAGCAGCGTTGCCCAGTTTTTATCGTCCGGAGACGGGGACAACGGCGGGTACCTCGCGGTCGAGCGCATCACCGGAACCCTCGAGGACGGCAGGACCGGATCGTTCACCGTGCACCATGGCGCCCTGCAACACCCAGCGGCTGTAACGGCGTTCGGCTACATCATCCCGGGAAGCGGCACCAACGATTTCGCCGACTTCGCGGGGGATGCCCTCATCGTCCATAACGACGAGGGACCTCATTTTGTCTTCGACTTACTCCCCAGCGAAGCATCCGGAGACAAAATTGAATAATCTTCGTTCAAATCCGTCCGGGTCGACAGCGCGGCGTGCCGCGAATCGTCCCGCTTACTCCTAACGTTGGGACCATGGAAATTTCAGGCCTCGGAGGCGGACTCATGTTCGCGGCAGCCGCGGGTCTTTGGCTTGTCTACCTCATGCCCACGTGGTTCCGGCGTCGCGAATACCTCGCCACCGAACGCAACGCGGTGCGCCTGCAGCAGACCCTTCGGGTGCTGGCGGAGACCTCTGAGGTGCCCACCCTGGTGCGGGCCGAGACGAACGCGCGCAGTATCGCCATTCACGAACGCACCCTGCGCGAACAACGCCAGCGAACCGAGGCAATAGCCCGCTCGCGCGATGCCGCCGCCGCCCGGACTGAGAACGCCCGGGCCGCAGCGATCGAGGCCGTGCCCCGTGTCGCCACAACGCCGCTTGATGCCAACCAGGGTGCAGCTGCCCTGGCAGCAGGAGCGTCCGGTGCTGAAGCGATCGCCGCCGCCGCAGCGATCGCCGGGCTGCCTGAGCAATTGCTCTCACCCCAGAAACTTGCTGCACGACGCCTGCGGCGGACCCGCGCAGTAGCGTCACTCGTCACGCTCACCGCGATCATCATTGTTGTAGTGCAGCTCATCATCATGATGTCTGCAGGAGCGGCTGCAGGAGCCGGCGCCGTCATCGGATTCGCATCCATCACTGCAGTGATCGGTGTTCTCGCCCTCATGCGCCTGGCGACGGTGGCTCGTCGTCGTGTCGGTTCGGCCGCAAACGCCGCCCGCACGACCCAGAACGTTCGCACCAACCGCACGCGAATGAGTGCAGCCCCGGCAGCACCCGTGGAGACAGCCGCCCCGGTCAGCGCGGAGTGGACTCCGGTTCCCGTCCCCAAGCCGCTGTACCTGTCGCGCACTGAGGTGCCGGGGTCGAACCTGTCCGCCGATGCCAAGCACGAGTTGCTCATCGCGGCGGCACTGGCCGACGAGAAACTGCGCGCGGCGCAGGCGTCTCCCGAAATCGTTCCGATCAGGTCAGCTCCCGCTGCAGCACCCGTCACCGAGCTCCCCACGGCACCACCGAGTCGCTTCGCCGGCATGGGAATCCTCGACCCGCGCGATGTTGGCAACACCGACCTCGACGCGGTACTGCGCCGTCGCCGACAGGCCAGCTGACAATTGTCCTAGCGGCACGCCGATAAAGCTGCAGATTAACTCCCACGGCCGGAAACTGGTAACGTGGCAACGCAGCAAACGGGCCTATGGCGCAGTTGGTAGCGCGCCTCGTTCGCATCGAGGAGGTCAGGAGTTCGAATCTCCTTAGGTCCACCAGTTAGTTGCACGAAAAGCTCCGGCCCCAGGGTCGGAGCTTTTCGCATTTGCCCCTGTTCTGCACGGGCCGGCCCCCTCGTTATTGAAGTCGCCGGAGCTTTTGCTCAGGCGACTGCGATTGTGGCTGCCCGCTTTCCCAGATCTGCGATGCACCCCTGCGCATAGGCCACTGCTGTCGCTGCGAGTGCGGCAAGGACACAACCGATCTCGCCGAGAACCAATAACCGCGAGGCGGGATCCTCCGGGCGCAACGCAAGCACAGCGATGCCGAAGACCGCCGCGACGACCAGCCCGAGGGTTGCTGCAGCGATAAGGGCAAGGACAACCGGCAGGTGTAGCCGTGGAAGCCGGGCAGGAACGCGCGATGCTGCGTTGTCGGGAAGCGCAAGCTGGACTCCAGCGGAGATGCCGGTGACAACGAGCACCCCGCCGACGATGTCACTGGGACGGTGGAGACCGAACTCCAGTAGTTGGAAGGTTGCGGTGCCGAGAACCACTGCTGCGAGGGCGGTAACGATGGCGCGGGCCGGAGGCGGACTGACCAGGATCGCTGAGATTGCGACAGAGGCGAACGCCACAGTATGGCCACTTGGGAACGTGTTGATTGCTTCGGTGCCCATCAGGTCGGGGCGTTGAAGGACGTGATATTTCAGTAGCTGGGTGATCGAGTTGGCGACACCCATAATGACAAGAACCTGGATGGCGGTGCGCCTGCGCCGACGAATGAGCGCAACCAGCATCAGCGCCCCCAGGGCGAGAGCGAGGTTCGGAACCGTCACCAGGTGGAGGAACTCACGACCCTGGGCGGAAAAATTCGCTGAACCAAGCAGACGATTCTCCACCCGCTGTCCCCGGTGGGTAAGAATCCCCAGAATGTACACGGTGGTGAAAAGTACGGCACTGCTCACCGCGACGAACCACAACACCGTCCGGAGAGCGGGCGGGGATTCCGTGCGCGGCGGGGTCATTGGGCCCAACTGTAGGAACAAACGACCGGCTCGCGCAAATTGTGGCGGCGGTGCGTTGCCCGTGCGCATTTATCGTCGCGCGAAACTTCGGTTCGTCCCGTCTGTGAGGCGTGTGTGCTGGAAGATGACGGCGATAGCGATTGCGGCCGCGAGGGCACATCCGATCTCGCTGAGAAGAAGTAGCTGCGAGGCGGGAACGACGGGCTCAGCGAGCCACAACCACAGGACGATCCCACCGCTCCAGAGCAACGCAAGGACGCAGGCACCGACAATAACGAGGAGGGCTGGGCGGTGCCAGCGCGATGCGCGGGTATCGCGTGGATGTTCGGGCCATACCGCCTGCGTTAATGCTGTTATAGCGGTGACGAGCAGTAGCCCGCCAACGATGTCACTCGGACGGTGCCAGCCGAAGGCCAGAAGCTGGACGCTGACGGTAGCCATCAATGCGGTGGCGGCGAGGGCAGTGAACGGTCTAAGCCAGATGGGGGAGGCGATGATCGCCGCCATCAACACGGACGCGAACGCAACGGTGTGCCCGCTGGGAAAAGTATTGACGGACTGACTCTCGATCAGATCCGGGCGACCCAGTACGGCGTACTTCAGCAGTTGGGTGAGCGCGTTAGAAAATCCGATAATGACGGCTACCTGGGCGGCGGTTCGCCAACGCCGGCCGACGGCAGCGAGGGCCACTAAAGCGACGAGGGCAATCGCGATATTCGGCACGGTCACAAATCGGAGAATTTGGCGCCAGCCGAACTCAAACGTTGCCGATTCCAGGACGGTGTTTTCCACCCGCTGGCCCTGGTGGGTGAGGATTCCGAAGAAATACACCAGAGTGAAAATTGCAGCGGACGCCGCGAAAAGTCCCCACGACGACAGTCTCGTGCGCAGAGCGTTGGGGAATCGTGCGGTAACCATCTGGATCTACCTTAGAAAGGTTCGCTGCACGTCCGCCGGTGCCACGCACCTATTTGGCCCATGGCGAACATCGAAGACTCGCTTCGCTCGGGTGCGGCCTCGCGCGACGTGACGCAAACCGGGCCGTGATGGATTCATTGCCCGATCACCTCGTGTCGGTGGAGGCGCCAAATTCCTACGAGGCGATCCATTGGTCGTCGTCGCGGGGGTAAAACCGGTGTCTGTCCGGTCGGTCGCCGTTGAAGGAACTCCCAGCCCTTCGTCCCGGCAGCGTCAGGGATCAGAGCAGGGCGAGGGCTGCGATGCCGTCGGCGACCGCCGGTGCCAGCAGCATAAGCGGGGGCACGGAGATCAGCGCCAGAGCAATAAGGCTAACTCCGATGCGGGGCAGCAGCGCCAGCGGAGGCGGCCCGTCGATCAATCGGCCGACGCGGGCTTTCAGCTGTTCAATGCTCGGCTCGCGCTCGTTCCAACTCTCCGTGACCGGAGCGACCGTCGGGAGCGCTGATGTGCCACCAGCGTCGGAGCTGCCGACGGAGACGAGGGCGATGGCGGTTGCCAGGGTGCGGTCGTTGACAAGCTTCCTGGCGTAGTCGTCAGCGAGCATCTCCACCAACAGGCCGACCTGGCGCTGCGCCCGGGTGGCGATGGGAAACCAGGGCAGCGAACTGCGCCAGGCATCAAACGCCATCAGCACGATGTAGTGGCGTTGCAGCAGGTGCGCTTTTTCGTGCTCGATGACCGCACTGAGTTCCGTGGCATCCAATAACTGCACTAGACCGGCCGAGAACACGGTGACGGAGTGCGTTGTGCCTGGCAGGCAGTAAGCCACGGGCACCGCGTGCTCGATCATCCGGGTGTTCGGCTGGTTGGGTACGGGGGAACTCAACAGTTGCACCAGCTGGCGGTGCCTGGCGCGCTGGCGCTGGGTGAGCGTAATTGTGAGGATCAGGTTCAGCACGAGGTGGGTGCCGAGCAAAAACGCACCGCAGAGCCCGACCAGATAGATGAGGTCGACGCTCGAGGCGGTCGCCCCGCTCCACAGCGACCCGGCCAGCGCGACAGCACTGTCGACCAGGTTATCGCCGAAGGGAATCAGCCCGAAGGTCAGCAGCGAGCCGATCATGGACAGGCCACCGGCGAGTGCAATCGCCTGCCACAGCAGCAGTGCGGTGGCTGGCGCCCGCGCCGGCCAGGCGGCATGCGACAGCACCAAAGGCACTGGCCAGGCCAGCGCGAAAGCCAGCACGGCAAGGGAGATGGATGCAGCAAGCACGAACTATGTTCTCAGATGATGGCTCACAACGAGCCGGGCAGATGCTGCGGAAGGACCAAAACCCGGGTGCGGCCGGGGAAGTCGGGCAGTCGGGCCTGGTCCAGGAGGGCGGACTTAGCGGCCGGCGGAATCGAGTAGTTTGCGAAGCGTTTCTGCCTCGCCGGCGGTAGCGCGGCCGATGAAGCGCTCGAGTACCGCGGTGCGGTCTGAGGCGTCCCCGAGTACCTGGTGCATCAACTCGGCCATATGGTCTTCGCGCGAGGCGGCGGCAAAGTAGCGGTGTGGGCGCGAGGCTCGCTCGCGGGCAACAAAGCCCTTTTTCTCCAGCCGCGACAGGACGGTCAGCACGGTGGTGGCTGCCAGCTTCTTCGGCAGCGAGTGGGCCTCGGATGCTGCAAGGCGATCCTGTAACTCATAGGCGGAAAGCGTGTCGGAGGACTCCCAGAGGATGTCCATCACGGAGCGTTCGAGTTCTCCCAGCGTCAGCATCGGAACTCCTGTCTTGCTTGGTGAGCCCGTATTGGTGTGGGCCGAAAATCAGTGAAACGTGGCAGAAAATCCCGCGACGTCGTTTTAGGCTACCCCAACCCCAAGCCAAGTTCTACCTCCTGTAGAACTTGTTCTACATTCACGTAGAAATTGTTCTACACTTGCGTAGAAATCAGTTCTACGTGACGTAGAAATCAGTCGCGGAACATCCTCAAGCATTGGTGGAAATGTGGATCCGGTAGAGATCGCGCGTTGGCAGTTTGGAATCACCACGGTGTACCACTTCTGGCTCGTGCCGCTGACCCTCGGCCTCGGCCCGGTTGTGGCGATCATGCAGACACTCTGGGTCCGCACGGGCAAAGAGCGCTACCTGCGCATCACCAAGTTCTTCGGCAAGCTCTACCTGATTAACTTCATCCTCGGCGTTGCCACCGGCCTCGTCCAGGAATTCCAGTTCGGGATGGCATGGAGCGAGTACTCCAGGTTTGTCGGTGACGTCTTCGGCGCACCGCTGGCGATGGAGGGCCTGCTTGCCTTCTTCTTCGAGTCCACCTTCCTCGGCCTCTGGATCTTCGGCTGGGACCGGCTGCCCAAAAAGATCCACCTCGCCACCCTCTGGATGGCTGTCGCAGGCTCGGTCTTCTCCGCGTACTTCATCATCGTCGCCAACTCGTGGATGCAGCATCCGGTTGGTGTGGAGCTGGTTGACGGTCGCCCTGTGATGAACGATATCTGGGCCGTCCTCACCAACAACACGGCCATCGCGGCCTTCACCCACTCGATCTTCGGTGCCATCGCCGTCGGCGGCGGGTTCCTGCTCGGCATCTCCTGGTACCACCTGTGGCGTCGCCGCAAGGACGGCATCGACCGCGTCGACACCCAGGGCTACGTTGTTGTCGGCGAAAACACGTCCATTGCCGGCCGCGATAACGAAGACCACCGTGTGTGGCTGACCGCGCTGCGCATCGGCGCCGTTGTTGCCATCGTCGGCTTCGGCGGTGTCGCCATTACCGGCGACATCCAGGGCAAACTCATCTTCGACCAGCAGCCGCTCAAAATGGCGGCCGCCGAAGCCGCCTGCACCGACGGCACCAGTTTCTCGGTTCTGTCGATCGGTGACCTCGGCTCAAGCGACTGCAACGACGTCGCCGGCATCATCGAGATCCCGGGCCTGCTCTCCTTCCTCGCCCACGGAGACTTCACCACCGAGGTCAAGGGTGTAGCCACCCTCGTGCCCGAATACCAGGCCCTGTACGGCACCAACATCCCCGACGACCCGATCTACGGTGACCGTGCAGGCACCGAAATCAACTACGTCCCGCTGATGGAGGTCACCTACTGGGGCTTCCGCCTGATGATCGGCTTCGGTGGACTCGCCGCCTTCGCCGCCGTTGTCGCCCTCTGGCTGACCCGCAAGGGAACCGTGCCGGCCTCGAAGTGGATCATGCGCCTGGCGATCCTCGGCATCCTCGCCCCGTTCGCCGCGAACTCGGCGGGTTGGGTCTTCACCGAGATGGGCCGCCAACCGTTCTCGGTCGTGCCGAACCCGAACCCCAGCGGTGTCGACGGTGTCTTTATGTTCACGGCCGCGTCGGTTTCGCCGGGAGTGAGCGCGGGGGAAATGCTGTTCTCCCTGATCACACTCACCGCCGTCTACGCCGTACTCCTCGTTGTCGAAGTCAAACTCCTCGTCAAATACACCCGCGGGGGAATCAACTCGGCCATGCCGGAGGCATTCCACAAGGACGAGCACGATGACGGCGAGCATAACGACCCGAATGATCCGGATGCCGCAGCCACGAGGCGCGCCAACAAGGACGACGTCCTGTCGTTCGCCTACTAAAAGCGGGAGACACACACCATGGATGTTCTGCCCACCATCTGGTTCATCGCCGTCGCGTTCCTCTGGATCGGTTACCTCGTGCTCGAGGGCTTCGACCTCGGCGTCGGAATGCACATGCTGCTCACCGGCCGCACCAACAAACGACGCCGGGTCATGCTGAACACCATCGGCCCGGTCTGGGACGGCAATGAGGTCTGGCTGATCACCGCAGGCGCCGCGATCTTCGCTGCGTTCCCCTTCTGGTACGCCTCCCTGCTGTCGGCGCTGTACCTCCCGGTGCTGTTCCTGCTGCTCGGACTCATCTTCCGCGCCGTCGCCATCGAGTGGCGCGGCAAGGGAACCTCCAAGCGCTGGGTCCGCACCTGGGATCTCGCCCTCGGACTTGGCTCGTTTGTCGCCGCCTTTATGGTGGGCGCCCTGCTCGGTCTCACTACCACCGGCCTGCCGCTCAACGAGAACGGCGACCGCGTCGGCGGCGCCTTCGCCTGGTTCACCCCCTACGCCCTGCTCGGCGGGTTCGCCGTGGTCGGCTTCTGCCTCGCCCACGCCGCAATCTTCCTCGCCCTGAAGTCGGACGGTCCGGTACGCCACAACTCGCGCAAATTCTTTGTGCGCTGGGGACCGCTTGTGCTGCTTCCGATCGTCGCCTGGGTTCTGGTCATCCAGTACAACAGCGACAAGCTGTGGCCGCTCGCCCTCATCCTCATTGCCGTGATCGGCGTTGTCGCCGCCTGGATCTTTGCCCGCAAGGGCCGCGAGGGTCGCGCATTCACCGGGATGGCCGTTTTCATCGTCGCCGGTGCAGCATCCATTTTCGCCAACGTGTTTCCCGTGGTGCTGCCCTCAACCCTCGACCCCGCGTTCAACCTCACGGTGAGCAACGCCTCCAGCGGCGACTACACCCTCGGCGTGATGACCTGGGTTGCGGCGTTCGCGCTCCCGCTGATCATGGCGTACCAGGCATGGAGCTACTGGGTCTTCCGTCGCCGCGTCAGCGACCACCACATTCCCGACGCGCATTCGATCATCCCCGCTATCCTCACCAAGGCTGGCTCAGCCACAACCAAGAAATAGGCGGATGCTGGTGAGACGGGCTACAGGATCGAAGAGCGGCGAGACCGGTACCGACCTGCCCGCCGGGGGTAATACCCGGCGCGGCTGGTACCGCACGCGGGAGATCGACGCGCGGCAGGCGGAGGACTCCTCGCCGGTTTCCTCCGCTATCGCCCGCGAACCCCGCCCGCCACGCAACCCCACCGGCGCCGGCGGGCCGCGCGGCCCACGGGAGGCGTTCGCCCGCGCCGGCCTCGGCCCCGGCGGCACCCGTACCCTCTATGTGCTCGGGCTGCTCAGCGGCCTGAAGGCCCTCGCCCTGGTGATGCTCGCAGACTCGCTCGCGCGCGGCATCGTCAGTGTTATCGACGGCACCACCGCCTGGCATACCGCCGTTGCCGTCGGGATGGCCGCTGCGGTCCTCCGCGCCGTCGCCCACTGGAGCACCCAGGCCTTCGCCGCCCGCGAAGCCCTTGGGGTGAAGGAGCGCACCAGGCAGGAACTCGCCGACAAACTCGTCGGTGAGGGCCGTTCCGCCGTTGGCTCGATGACCGCACTCGCCACCCGCGGCCTCGACGAACTCGACAAGTACTACTCGGTGGTGCTTCCCGCCACCATGAGCGCCGCTGTCATCCCGCTCGCCGTCGTCGCCCGCGTGGTATTCGCTGACTGGGTCAGCGCCCTCGTGCTGGTGCTCACGCTTCCCCTTGTGCCGATTTTTATGGCACTGATCGGGATGTACACGCAGGACAAAGTCGCCGAGGCATCCACCGCCCTCGGCCGGCTGTCCGACAACCTCGTCGAACTGGCGCGCGGCCTTCCGGTGCTTGTGGGGCTCGGCCGGGTCGAAGAACAGACCGCCGCGCTGCACAAGATTTCCGACAATTACCGCCTGCGCACCATGGAGACGCTGCGCACGGCATTCCTGTCCTCCCTCGCCCTTGAACTCATCTCGACCATCTCGGTCGCCGTCGTCGCCGTGTTTGTTGGGGTGCGCCTGGTCACCGGTGACCTTCCGCTGGAGATCGGGCTGCTCGCCCTGATCCTCGCCCCGGAGGCCTATGCCCCGTTCCGCGACCTCGGTGCCGCCTTCCACGCCGCGCAGGACGGTGTGCTCTCGTTGCGCCGCGCCCGCACCGTTATCGACACCCCGTCACCGAAGCCGTTCCTGGCCACCGGTGCCGAGCTCGGCGGCGCCCCCGGCCCCGCGATTGTGGCCCGTGCCCTCACCATCAGCTATGCCGGCCGCAGCGTCCCCGCGGTCGACACCATCGACTTTGTGGTGCCCGCCCGGCGCATCACCGCCATCTGCGGGGCGAGTGGGAGTGGCAAATCCTCGGTCCTCGCGGTGCTTGCCGGGCGCCTCCGCGACAGCTCCGACGGCGCCAGCGTCTCAGGCAGCGTGGTCGGGATCGCCGCCGACCGCATCGCCTGGGTGCCGCAGCATCCACACACCGTGGGCGACACCGTGCGTGACGAATTGCGCATTTACGGTGACAGCGACCAGCTGTGGGCCACCGACGAGCGGATCGACGTGCTGCTCGCCAACCTCGCGCTGTCCCACGTCGTCGACTCGGACCCGGCCCAGCTGAGCCCGGGAGAGCTCCGCCGGGTCGCCGTGGCCCGAGCCCTCCTGCGGGTGGATGCCGGTGCGGAACTTGTGCTTCTCGACGAGCCGACCGCCCACGTCGACCCCGAAAGCAGCCGTGTTATCGAGGCGGCCATCGCCGACCTGGCCGGTCGCGTCACCGTGGTCGTCGCCTCGCACGAATCCGGTGTCACCGACCTTGCCTCGCACCGCATCGAACTTGACGACTCCAGCGCCTGGATCACCCCGGACGCCCTCATCGGCACCGTCGAGCCGGCAGCGCCGACCGCAGACCAGGTCATTGCCGGCGCGATCGACCCAACCCCCGCGACCGTCGAGTTGCCGGATTCTCCCGCAGCGGCTGGCACCCCCTCGGTCGCCCGCCTGCTTCTCCGCCTCCTCCGCCCGGCCCGCGGTCGCTTTGTGTCCGCCATCTTCCTCGGCGTCCTCGCCGCCCTGTTCGCTGTGGCCCTGAATGCCGTTTCCGGCTGGCTGATTGTTAAGGCGAGCACCCAGCCGTCCATGATGTACCTGATGGTCGCCATCGTTGGGGTGCGGTTCTTCGGTGTCGGCCGGGCCTCGCTGCGCTACGCCGAACGCCTCGTCACCCACGACGGCATCTTCGCCTCCGTCACCGAACTACGTGTGCGCATCTGGAAATCCCTCGCCGCCCTCGGCACCACCTCGCGCAAATTGCTGCGCGGCGGCACCGCCCTCGACTACCTCGTGGTCACCGCAGACGCCGTGCGCGATCTCGCGCCCCGCGTCATCATCCCGCCCATCATCGGGGTGATTGTCGGACTCGCCTCGATGGTCGCCGTGGGGATGCTGCACGCCCCGGCCCTTCCCCTGCTTGCCGTCTGCCTGCTGCTGTGCCTGTTCCTCGCCCCGGCGCTCGCCCTCTGGGGTGACCATCGTGCCAGCCGTGGCCAGCTCCTGATCCGCTCGGAAGTGGCCAGGCGCTTCGCCGCCCTGCTGGCCGCCGGCGAAGACCTGCGGACCAACAACGTCGACGCCCCGGTGCGCCGGGAGGTACGCAGCCTGGACAACCGGGCCGGGATCGACGCCCGCCGCAGTGCCTGGGCCCTCGGTCTCGGCGGCGCCGTGGTTATCGCCGTCTGCTGCGCCACCGCCCTGCTGATGCTCGCCGTCTCCGTGCCCGCCATCACGGCGGGAACCCTGCCAGGCGAGATCGTCGCCGTCCTCGTCCTGCTGCCGCTCGGCCTGATCGAACCGATGCTCAGCGTTGTTGACGCCGTACAGCAGTGGCCGTCGCTCGCCGCCTCCGTCCGGCGCCTCGCCCCGTTTACCCCACTCGACGCCGACACCGCGCCCCGTCGCCGGTCCGGTCGGGACGGGGATGCTACCGCCGAGGCCACCCTCGATGACCCGCTCGGCGATGTGTGCAGCATCGAACTGCGCGACCTCGCCGCACGCTGGCCGGACTCGGACACCAACGTCTTCACCGGGCTGACCGCCGGCGTCAGCCGCGGAGACTGGCTTGTGGTGTCGGGTCCTTCCGGCTCCGGGAAGTCCACCCTTCTCAGTGTCCTTCTCGGCTACCTGCCGCCGCGCAGCGGTGCGTACCTGCTTGATGGCCAGGACTCCCGCGCCGTGCCTGGTGCGGCGCTGCGCCGTCACATCGCCTGGGCGCCGCAGGAAGGCCACCTCTTCGATTCCACCCTGCGCGCGAACCTGCTGTTGGCACGCTCCCGCGACGACGCCCCCAGCGACGCCGAAATGCTCGACGCGCTCCACCGGGTCGGGCTTGGCAGTTTTGTTTCCACCCTGCCCACCGGACTTGATACCCGGGTCGGTTCCGAGGGCAGCCAGCTTTCCGGCGGGCAGCGCCAGCGGGTTGCCGTCGCACGCACTCTGCTCACCCGCGCAGAAGTGGTGCTGCTCGACGAGCCGACTGCCCACCTCGACGGCGAAGCCGCGCACGACCTGATGGAGGACCTGCGCCTGGCGCTGGCCGACCAGGTCGCCGTGCTGGTCACCCACCACGCCGGCGATCGGCGAATCGACGACACCCTGCTCGAGCTTGGAAACAGCACCGTGCGAACCAACAGCTTTGTGGGATGAGACTGGGGAGCGCCGCAGACGCCGCGGGGAATCGGCGATAACGCTGGTGGTACGCAGACCGAAGCCGGGTCTTCCTACCGGGCCGGCGGGAGCGGTTCAGCCGGTCAGGCGATTGCGACCAGGATGGCTGCTGCCAACTCTGCCGGTTTGGTGAACTGCGGCCAGTGCCCGGTCGGCAGGTCAACATAGTCGACCCGGGTGAGTCGGGCGACTTCGGCGACGTACGGTTCCTTCGCTTCAATCCATTCGTGCACATCGGATGCTGAGAACTCGCAGGCGATCACCGTTGCCGGCACGTCGAGGCGCCGCTCATTGTGCAGGCGTACCGGATCCGCCGCGACATCCTTCGGTTCGGGAATCGCCCTGGCCACAAAATCCGCCCGCAAGGCGGGGGTGAGGTCGAGGAGGTCTGCCTCGTCGAACTCGAACCAGGACGGGAGGGGAACGTCGTCCCCGACGGCGGGAAGGCTGTCATTGATGCTTTCGCCGTCGGGGATCGGGATGCTGTCGACGTACACCGCTCGGATTACCAGGTCCGGACGGGCATCGACAGTGCCATAGGCGATAACAGCACCGCCGGAATGTCCCACCAAAACCACCGGGTGACCCAGGGCATCCACAACGCTGACCACGGTATCGATGTGGTCCTGCAATCCGATTCCGGCCCGCGATGCGGTGGCCGATTCCAGCCCGGGTAGTGTCAGCGGGTGCACCCGGTGGCCGGCCGCGAGGAGGGCCGGTGTGACCCCGGACCACGATGAAGCATCCAGCCAGAAGCCGGGGATCAAAACTATGTCCATGACGGCACGATACGCGTGCGGGGGAGCGGTCTCGAAGCCCCAATTGTGGGCACCAGTCCGGCTTCCACAAAATATGGGGGATGGACACGCCGGCGGGGTCGGCGGGTCAACCGGGCGGACACCACAGCCGTCACCCCGGGGAGTGGTTTATGTGTCGGACGTGCCCTTCCGCGCTGCCTCGTCCTCCAGCGCGAGCAAGTCGTTCATACCCTTGAGAACGCGTAGCTGTGCAGGGTTGTATACCGCGACCAGCGCCTCGGCCACGGCATTCCCGGCCGACTCCGCTCCGTGCGGCGACGAGGCGAGTGGATTCGCCAACTCCGGATGCGTATCGCGAGTCTTTCTGGCCAGGGGCGCCAAACGCTTCGCCAGCTGGTCGATGGTGGTGGCGTCGGCGTTCTCCGGAAGGTTCTCGAACGCCTCATTGGTATCGTCCGGTGTCGCCACGGCATCGCGGAAGTCATCGAGGGCGGCCTCGCTGAAGACCGTCGAATACACGGTCAACAGGGTGCGCTGCGAATCGTGCAGGGTTCGGGATACCGGCGCGAAACCCGACGGGATGTCGATGGACGCCCGGTGCTGCAGGATCGCAGTCAGCTCGGCCCTCGCGGCCGCGATCCGATTCATCGAGGCCTCGAGCTCGCCATCGAGCGCCCTGATCTCCTCATCGGGATACTCGTCGGCCTGCACAAGGGCGGCGACCTGCGTCAGCGGCACCCCCAATTCGCCCAACTTCTTGATCTGCAGCAACCGGACCAGATGGGACACCTCGTAACTTTTGTAGCCGTTCGCGGCACGGTCGGGCACCGTGAGTAACCCGAGCTTGTGATAGTGCCGGATGGTGTTCACCGTGGTGTTCGCCAGCTCCGCGAGCTGCGGGGTACTCCATGCCATTTTCTGCCCTCGCCATTCATTCAGTGATACGTCGGTTTGCGGATGTGTCGGAGTGAGGTCGGGAGGGTGTGCCCGGCGCCTACAGGCTCTGGATCCAAACAACGAGGTAGCGCAGTGAGAACGCCTCGTAGACCGCACCGATTACAAATAGCGCCATCGCGGGCACACTGAGTCGCCCCAGCGCTTTCAGCCCGGCAAGGTAGCCGCGGCGGTGGTTGGGAGCACCGACCGTGTGGGGTCGGATCCAGTATTTTCCCAGCAGGTAGACGCCGAGGATGAGGAGGACATAAGCCTGGAATTCGATGATCCAGGTCAGCGAGTGGGGGATCAGGATTGCCCAGCCGGATTCGTCGGCCGGTGCCAGGGTCAGGCCGATGATGAACGACTTGTGGGCGAACAAGGCGAGGCCGGCGAACGGCACGATCAGGGAGGGAAGCAGGATCAGCTTCAGGCCGACCGTAACAACATTCACCCCGAGGATGGTCGCCGCGAAGAGCCAGGGCTGGGTGATCAATTCCATCACCAGTGCCATGGTTCCGTTGTCCACCATGGTTGTCACCTGTCCCGCCCGCAGGTCGGGGAAGATGAGGGCCAGGGCAAAACCGACAAGGCAAATGCCGTACATGGCCACGCTGAGGAGGAGATAGACGCGCAGGTTGGCGCGGATGATCTCGAGGGGTGCGCGAAGGATTCGCATAGGGTGTCTCTCCATGGTTGGGGTGGCTGAGGCGCAAATTCATTGCGACTCACCACCACTCAAAGCCATGTCCTCAGCACAGGGTCAAGCAGATTTCCCCGTTTCCGGCAAACTGTGTTGTTCGCCGCGCCCGGGAGAGATCATCCGGGACATCCTGGTCTTTACCCGTTGGTGTCGGGCGGGAACGCCGCGATCTCGCCGGCGAAGATCACCGCGATGGTGTCGAGGGTGTGCGCCGGGTAGTGCTCGTACGCGATGGGATCGCGTCGGCCGGCGTCACCGCTGAACTCTTCGCTGCCGTTGCGGAACACGTCGACGGCGCCTCCGGTGGAGGGATCCTTCACTGCGTGCGGATTGGCCCGAGCCAGCATCAGCCTGGTCGATTCGAGCTGGAACCACCCGTCGTCGAGGATCTCGAGATACCCCTCGCGGCTGGGGAACCGGCCGTGGATACGCGTGATGCCCCGCTCGGACAGGCGTTCCTGCACCGCCGGCGAGACCTGCCTGCCCACGTCGATAACGGCGTGCAGCGCCGGCCAGGGTGAACTCTTCGATTCGAGCACGTCGAGCGCAGCATCCAGCACTCGATTGCCCGTTCTGCCCTCGCCGAGGACAACCAAGGTGTCTGCCGCGCTCGCCGGGGTGCTCTCTGCCGGCGAGGTGAGGCGGCCGAGGAGTGCAAGTTCGACGAGGGCCGCAGCGCCCAGCTCCGCCCAACCGAACTCGAGGCGGTCGGGCGTCGATTGCAGCATCACCTGCACCTGTTCCGCGATGGTCACATCGTGATTCTGCTCGGTCATGGTGTCCTCCTCGACGGGTTGCCTGCGCACAGTATGCGTCACGCAGGTGCGAACCCGCCCGGGGATACGATTTTCGCTCATGTACATCCGGTGAATTTCGGCGAAACCGTGGTGACCGAACTTGTCGCGCCCCGCGGCCGGGCAGTCCTGCCGACTCAGGCTGTCACGCTGGAGTCCTGCTCCTGCACCGGGGTTTCCGTTGCCTCGACGGGCAGCTGCTGCAGCGACCACGTGTTGCCGTCCGGGTCGGAGAAGTAACTGAACAGGCCCCAGCCCTCATCCTTCACTTCTGTGGCGGCGAGGCCCCGGCCCACCAGTTCGGTGCGCAGCGCCTCCACGTCCGCAACGACCATCAGCAGGCCGAGCTGGGTTCCGGGTTTCATCTCGGTTGTGCCTTCCCCGATAACAATCGAGCAGGCGGAGCCGGGAGGGGTCAGCTGGACAAACCGCAGCCCAGGTTGCACAACCTGGTCGAAGTCGGGGTTGAAGCCGAGTGTGTCGACATAAAACGCCTTGGCGCGGTCGACGTCGGTGACGGGAACGTTGATGAGTTCGATCTTCATATCCATGGGGTTCTCCTTCGTGCTGTGCGTTGTTCTGATGGGGGTGACCGGATGCGCCGGTGGTGTCCGCCGTTTGCGTCCTGCCGCAAGACTAAGAACCATTCAGGACAGGATCGGTCCTGATGATGCGACAATTTTGGATCATGGCCGAAACGACTTCCCGGGTCCTCTCATTGTTGAACCTGCTGCAGGCACACCGCCAGTGGTCTGGCACAGAGTTGGCTGATCGCCTCGGGGTGACCGGGCGCACGCTGCGGCGGGACATCGAACGATTGCGTGAACTGGGATACCGGGTCGAGGCCACCCGGGGATCCGCCGGCGGGTATCGACTCGAGGCCGGGGCCGCGCTTCCCCCGCTGCTGCTCAGCGACGACGAAGCGGTGGTGATGGCGATCGGATTGCGCCTTGCCGCCGCGCAGGGGCTGGTCGACGGCGAAATGACAACACTGAGTGCGTTGGCGAAGTTCGAGCAGGTGCTGCCCAGTGCCCTGCGCCAGCGGGTGAACGCCCTGGCCGCGTCCGTGCAGACCAACAGCTTCAGCCCGCGCACCGCTGCCGTTTCGCCCGACCTGCTCGGTCAGCTTGCGCTCGCCTGCCGGGACCACGAGCGCATCCGATTCCGCTACATCGCCGGCGACGGTGAAGAAACGGACCGGACGGTCGAACCACACTCCCTCGTCGCCAGGGACCGCGTCTGGTTTTTTGTTTGCTGGGACCTGCGTCGCGCCGATTGGCGCACATTCCGGGTCGACCGGATGAGCGCATTTTTTGGAACCCGGGTGCACTTCGATCCGCGACAGCTGCCCGGTGCGGACGCTGCGGAGTTCGTCGCCGATGCCTTCTCCTCGATCTGGCGTGGCCGGTACAACGCGGAGTTGGTGCTGGCGATGCCCCTGGCGCACGCACTGGCCCACTTCGGGACGTGGGGGAAAAATGCGGTCGCCCTCGACGCCGGGCATACCCTCTGGCCGATCGGCGGGGACAGCCTCGAATCCATGTTCTCCGCCCTCGCCTGGGTACCGCCGGGGGTCGACTATGAGATTCGCGGAAGCGAAGACTTCACCGTGTTTGTGGCAGAAGCGGGGCAGCGGATGCGACGTGCCGGGGCGCCGGGAGCGGCCGGGACGACTTCCTAGGACATCCACCCCCACAATTCTTCGAGAATGTGTCACCCTAATGGGGGTGGACAGAGTGTTGCACGGGGGAATGGCGGATCACGCAGTGGAACGACCGTCGCGGTGAGGCACACAACGATCGAACTGGGACTGCGGGCACGGTCAGGCGAACTCGGCCGGGAGTTGCAGGACACCCCGTTCGACGAAGTGCCGGAATCATCCCGGCCATGGCTTGTGGAGCAATACCGGGTGATTGTTCCCCTTGTCCTTCCCGCCGTGCTGCGCGCGGTGGAAACCGGCGAGCCACTCGCGGTGGACTGCCTGGAGGCCATCCGCGCCTCGGCGCAAAAAACGTATAACGAGGATGTTCCCCTCGCCGTTGTGTTGCGCGGCGGACTCCCGGCGCTGCGGATCTTCACCGCCTTCCTCCACGAGCGCTGCCCGGCGGCGAACTCGACCGAAGTGCTGGTGGCGATGGGCCGCGGTGCACTGCTGGCCCACGAACTAGGCGTCTGCTGGGCGGAAGCCTGGAATACGGCGCGACTGCGAGCGGGACTTTCCTCCCTGGCCGGGGAGCCGGTCGCGCCGCCATCGGCCGCGCCTGGGGAGCATCCTCTCAGCCTGGCGGACGGCAGCACCATTAACCGGCTCGAGGGGATCGAACTGCACGCCACCTCCCCGGATCTCGACGATCCCGAGCAGGAAATGCTGGTGTTGGCGGCCCTTGGGCAGTCGAACTCCGAGATTGCCCGCGCTACCCGCTACAGCAGGCAGGCGGTCGGCTGGCACCTGTCCCGCTTGATGCGGGTCTGGTCGGTACCCAATCGAACCGCGCTGGTCACGGTGGGATTTCTCCGTGGCGCGCTGGTGGCCCGCCGGGGTCGGCGCGGTACGGCACCGATGCTTGCCGCTGTGCCAGCGCCAGTGCCAGCGCCGGACGCCGTGCCGCGCGCGCACCCAACGAGCGAGGCCTGAGCGAGCTTCGCGAAACGCGCTCCGCAGCATCCGGGATCCAACACGACCGCTCCCGTACCATTGCCGAGTGATGACCCTCCCGACCGCGCTCCGCACGGCCCCGGGATTCTGCGAATGACCTCACTGCTCACTGCACCACCGCAGGGAGGCGCACCAGACGGGCCGGTGCATCCTCCCGGGCCAGCGGCCGGCCGTCGTCGTGGTGTGAAATCGGCGCGGGGAATCGCCCTCGTCTCTGTGGCCCTCGCACTGCTCCTGGTGTTCCACAGCGTGCTGCCCGGCAACATCGGAAGTGCCATCGGTACGGCCCTGCCCTGGCTCGGGCTCGGTGTCCCCGTACTGGTCGCGGTCGCCGTCGTCCGCGGGGCCGGCCGGAGCTGGATGCTGGCCGGGGCGCCGCTGCTGGTGTGGGCCATCATCTTCGTTCCCCAGTTCATCGCCCTCGACGTCCTCGCACCGGTGCCGGCGGCCGACCAGCTGACCGTGGCCAGCCAGAACGTCGAAGCCGATTCCGGTACCGCCGCCATCTCCGGCATCGCACTGGCGGATGCCGGCGCCGACGTTATCGCGTTGGAAGAGCTGACCGCCGCGGCGCGCTTCCAGGCCTCGGAGGCCCTCGCAACCAGCCACCCGTACTCCTACACGGTGGGAACGGTCGGGCTGTGGAGTATCTACCCGATCGACAACCTGCGCGCTTTGACCCTCGGCCTGTCCTGGAAGCGTGCGCTCGCCGCCGACGTGCACACCCCGGCCGGTGTTGTCCGTGTGTACGTTATCCACGCCGCGTCCATCCGGCCAGGCAAACAGGACGACCGCGACACCATGCTGGCGGAGCTCGCCGCCACGATCGAGGCCGACGGGGCAGAACGGGTCATCGCCCTCGGCGATTTCAACGCTTCCTCGGCAGACCCGGCCCTCAGATCGCTCGGCGCGCTGCTCAACGAACCCAACCAGAGTTCCCCCTCGCTCGGGTTCACCTGGCCGACCGCCCTGCCGCTTGCCCGTATCGACCACATCTTCGAGCGCGGGCTCGACGCCACCTCGCACCGGGTCATCGATGCGGGCGACAGCGACCACCGCGCGGTAATCGCCCGCTTCAACCTGTAGTCCGGACTCGCCGGCTCGGTAGGGTGGAACCGGGGACAGGCCAGGGAGCACCATGACCATCCACATCGGCACCTCCGGCTGGAGTTACGACCACTGGCAGGACGTGCTGTACGAACCCGGGTTGCCGAGCGCCCAGCGCCTCGGGGTTTATACAAGTGTCTTCGACACGGTCGAACTGAACGCAAGTTTTTACCGCTGGCCGCGTGAGGCTGCTTTCGACAGTTGGCAGCGTCGCCTGCCGCCCGGATTCGCCCTGTCGGTCAAAGCACCGCGCGGTCTCAGCCATGCCAAACGGCTGTATGCACCGGAGGAATGGGCACGCCGGATCACCGCCTGCTGGCATGAACTGGCAGACAAGCGTGCGGTGCTCCTTGTGCAACTTCCGCCGACCATGCAGCGCGACGACGCGCGACTCGACTATTTCCTCGGCTGCCTGCCGCCGTGGATCCGGGTCAGTGTCGAACTGCGCCACCCCAGCTGGCAGCACGAGCAGGTGTACAACCTGCTGCGGCGGCACGGTGCCGCCTATTGCGTGATGAGTGGTGCCGGTCTTCCCTGCAACCTCGAGGTCACCGCTGGCTTCGCCTACGTCCGCCTGCACGGGCCAGACCATAACTACCTCTACGGTGGCTCCTACAGTGACAACGACCTGCGCTGGTGGGCCGACCGGATTGGGGAATGGGCGTCGAATGAAATCACGGTGTTCGCCTATTTCAACAACGACGGCGGTGGGAATGCGGTACGAAACGCCCAAACATTGAAGTGGATGCTCGGGGTCTGACGGGCACAACGGTGCCGGGCGCGATGACCGCGCCCGGCACCATTTCGCGGGTGTAGAACGCCCCTACGACGCGGTCTCCTGCACCTTGTGCTTGGCTTCCTGGGCGGATCCCTTCACGGTCTCTGCCGCGGTGGACGCCTCGGTCTTCACCGCATCCACCGCCTCGGTCGCGGAATCCTTCACCGCGGCCGCCGCCTGCTGCGCCGGCTCCTTCAGGTTGTCGGCAACCTCCTTGGCAGCATCCGACGCCTGGCTGAGCAGGGGCTGCGCGGCATCCTTCACACCGGTCGCCAATTCCTTCTCCTTTTCGGTGGCGGGGATAAGGGACGAGACGAGCAGGCCAACACCAAAAGCGATCAGTCCGACGGCGACCGGGTTGCCCTTGGCCTTGGCGACCGCCGTGTCTGAGACGTTGGAGACCCCGTCCCCGGTGGACGAGGCAGCGTCTCGAACCGAGTCGCGGGCATCGGAGGCGACCCCGAGAACCTGGTCTTTGACCGATCCGAGTGCACCCTTCACCTTGTCGGTCTGGCGGTGCATGATCTTCGACGGCGTCACCTTGTCGGCCAGGGCGTCGACGTTGCTTCCCAGTTCGCCTCGGGTACGTTCGATGTCGGCGCGGATCTTGTCGGCGTCACTGGTCATCGGTTTTCCTCATTCTTTGTGAGCGTTTCGGGAATCTTTTTCAATGAATCAACGGTCTGGGGTGTTCCCTTCACCGTTTTTAGCGACGCGCGGCCGCTGCGGTACAACACCAGGGCAATAACAGCCCAGATGACGGCGACAACAACGGCAGACCAGCCGTTGTCGATCAGGTGGCCGAGTCCCCACCACAGCGCGATGGACAGGAACAGCACGGCCATCATCGCGCCGTAAGCGGCTCCACCGACCAGTCCTGCGCCCTTGCCTGCACTGCTGGCCGATTCCTTCAGCTCCGCTTTGGCAAGCTCGACCTCCTGGCGCATCAGCGTCGAGAAGTCGCGCGTCACCTCGCCGAGCAGGTCGCCGAGCGAAGTGCGTTCCGCCTTCTCTTCTGCGGGAGTGGTCGCGTCACTCATGAACGCTGGTTCCGCAGGTAGGCCTCATCGTCGGTCGGTTCGGAGTCCTTGAGCCCGTAGGCGCCGGCCTCCTCGACCGGGTCGACGGCGTCGGTGTACACGGCGGGGGGCGGCGTCAGTTCGTCGGCCAGCGGGCCGTCGACGGTTCCCGCCGCGAAGGTGCGGTGCGGCAGGGGGTCCGCGGTGACGGACCCGGTGACCAGCCCGCTCGGCTCGAACTCCGTTGTGCGGTCCGTGTATGCCTCGGTGGGTGTCGCAGCCGCCTGTGCTTCCTTCTCGTCCGCAGCGACGCTGGTGATCGACCGGGTCAGTCGCCCGGCGACAACCCCGGCGACTGCCGCGATCCCGATAAAGGTGCCGGGGCGGCGGCGTGCGAAGTCTTTGACTTCTTCGAGCAGCGAACCGGGATCGCGGTCCTCGAGCCAACTGGCGATGGAGCCGGCGCGGCTGGCTGCCTGCTGCACGAGGTCGGAGGCAACCCCGGATCCTTCAGAGTTGCTTGCCATGCTGCCAAGCTCGTCACTCAGGGAGTGCAGGCCTGTTGCAACCCGCTTCTGCTGCACACCCGCCTGCTCGCGCAACTCGCCCTGCGTCTGCGAGAGGAGGTCTTTCGCCTGGGTTTTGGCTTCGCCCGCGACGGTGGAGGCGTGGGCCTGTGCGGTGCCGAGCACATTCTCGCCGGCGGATGCTGCATCGCCGGCGACTTTCTTCGCCTGCTGGGAGGCCTCATCGGTGGTGGCCGACGCGGTCGACGCCGGCCCCGTGGGCGCAGTCGTTGGCGGGTAAACGTTCGACATTCAGTGGCCTTTCGTCGTCTGCATACGAACAAAAGGTGTCCGGATGCACCGCGTTGCCGCGGCGCTTCCAGCATCTCTGACCACATTTTGCGCCAACAGTGCTGGCGTAAGTCAATACCGGTGGTTACCCTCCCGGGATCGCCCGGTTCGCGACAGACTCAGCGAGCGGGACGTACCGTGGAGCGTCGTGCGCGACGACTCACCCGGTGCAGCTCGAGTTCACTCATCACCATGGCGGCGAGGTCCTCGAGGGTGGCGATTTCCTGCGCACTGATACTGCGCGGCTCGTAGTCGAGGATGCTGAGCGTGCCGATGTTGTGGCCGTCACCGGTGTGCAGGGGGATTCCGGCGAAGAACTGGATGCCAGGCTCACCGGCCACCAGGGGGTTCGTCCTGGCGCGCGAGTCGCGAGTTGCATCTTCCACGATCCAGGCGTGGTCCTGCAGGATTGCAGAGGCGCAGAGCCCGGAGTCGCGGGGAACCTGGGCGAGTTCGATGCCATGGTGCGACTTGAACCAGATTCGTTTGCTGTCAACAATGCTGACAATCGCGATCGGTACCGCGAATATCCGGGCGGCGAGTGAGGTGATGCGGTCGAACGCGTCGTCCGGCGCCGTGTCGAGCACGTTGTAGCGGCGCACTGCTTTGAGACGCTGGGTTTCATTCAGCGGCATCGTGGGCGTGGTGATCGCCACCGTCTCGACGGGAACGGCCTTGCCGCTTGCTTTGCCACGCCGCGCGGCCACTTTCGCCGATACCTTTGGTGGCTTTGCGGTGACGGGTTTGGGTCGCACCGGTGCTGCCACCGGCACCGGTGCCGGTGGGGCGGCGGGTGCGGGTGCGGGTGCGGTGGATGCTGCGGGCCGGGGCGCTGAGGTGGGCGAGCCATCGAGCAGCGAGCTGTCCAGCGGCCCAATCGTGCGGCGACTTTTGGGCAGCACGGAGGCGGTGAGCGCGGCGCGGCGCGAGGTGGGCCTGTCGTGCTCGTCGCGTTCCGTTGTGGACGTTGTTGCACGGTGTCGTCCTGCTTCACTGCGCCAGGCCTGGCGCAGGAACAGGATGACTTCATGGATGTCGGGTCGATCGCCCGGCTCCCGCGCGGTCATCCCGGTGAGCAGCTGGCGCCAGTCACGCGGGATGTGGGAGGGGATCACCGGCTCGCGCAGCAGGCGAGCGACGGCAGATTGGATCAGTGACCCGGGGAAGGCGACCTCGCCGGTGAAACATTCGAGAAGGACGAGGCCGAGGGAGTAGACGTCGCTGGCGGGGCCGAGGGGCAGGCCGCGAGCCTGTTCCGGGCTGAGGTAGGCGGCGGTACCGGTGCTGCCCGCATCCTTTTCCCAGCGTTCGCCCTCTACAAGCACAGCGATGCCGAAGTCAGCGAGCTTGGCACGCAGGCGCTGGTCGTTCTCGCTGTACTCGACCATCAGGATGTTCGACGGTTTGATGTCACGATGCACCACACCGTGCTGGTGGATGTACTCAAGGCCTTCGGCAAGGTCGATCCCGATGAGGGCGATCTGCCGCTTGGTCAGGCGCTTCTGGGCGATCTTCGTTTTGAGGGTGTCGCCGGTGACAAGTTCCATTACCAGGTACATCCGGGATTCCTGCGGATCCGCGTCGCGCTCAACGCCGGCGTCGAGCAGTGAGACGAGCCCGTGGTGGTTCAGGCCGGCGAGGATGCGCAGCTCGTTGCGCTGGCGGGCGATGTCCGCAGCATCCGTCGGGGGAGCGGTAAAGATCTTGACCGCGACATCCCTGCCGAGCTGCGCGTCGTGGGCACGGAACACCTTGGCCTTGCCACCCTGGCCGATGAGGGAAACGAGGCGGTACCGACCGCGCAGCAAAGATTCGGCTTGCGCTCCGACGAACGCACCACTCATGTCAGTGCCTTCCCTGGATCACTCAGTACGTATTTATTCTACCGAAGGCATATGACATTTACGAGGTTGAAACCCGCCACTTATGGTGGCTTGAAGTGCGCAGCACCTTCACCGTGTGTGCCGATCCTGCTGCGGACGTAACAAGACAGTATTCCGGATGAAACCAAATTGAAACATCCACGGCTTTCAATGGGAACACGGGCACACAGTTGTTTGCGCGTCGCCGCCGTTGTACAAGGAGCATCCGTGTCAGACATCGACCAGCAGATCGCCGAGAACATCGCTACCTCCCTCGCGGAGATCCCGCATCCCTCGCTTCCCACGGGCAGCAATATCTATGGCAGCACCAAAATCTTCCCGGATTACAAGGCCGAGGCCGGGGAATCCTATTTCACCCTGGTGCACGGCATTGCGCACGAATCCTCGGTGAGCTTCGTCGCGATCCTGCAGGCCACGCGGGCGTTGCGGAAGGGGTTCGAGTCGGCGATTTACTTTTACGGGCCCGGTGCGATGAACGCGATGGCCACCCGGGGTTTCCCGACCACCGGTGACAGTGCGTTCCCCGGGGAGCAGAACATTAACGGGTCGTTGGAGACGTTTATCGCCGAGGGCGGCACTGTTTTTGTGTGTCGTTTCGGCCTCTCGCTGCACGGGCTGCGTGAGGAAGACCTCATCGCGGGGGCGATCCCGGCACACCCGCTCGATGTGCAGGACGCGTTGATCCATTACGCCCGCAAGGGTGCCATCATCAACTCCACCTACAACTTCTAAGGCAGCCAGCCATGAGCCTCACTGTCGCCGCCTCGGCCGCCAACTTCACTCGTGACCTCGAGCAGAACTACGCCCTGATCGAGAAGCTCGTCGCCCAGGCGCGCGCCAGTGGGGTGGCACTCCTCGCCCTGCCCGAGGCCGCCATCGGCGGTTACCTCTCGTCACTCGGCAACCACGGCGACACCATCCAGAACACCACACGGTCGATGCCGCCGGCGATCTCCCTCGACGGTCCCGAATTGAAACGTGTCGCCGAGATCGCCGGCGACATGATCGTCTGTATCGGCATCTGCGAACTCGCAGAAGACGGCGAGACCCGGTACAACTCCGCCGTCGCCCTGAACAGGGACGGCATCCTCGGCTCCTATCGCAAGGTGCACCAACCGCTCGGCGAGAACATGTCGTACGCGGCCGGTGCCGGGTACGCGGCTTTCGATACCCCGGTCGGGCGCATCGGCCTTCAGATCTGTTACGACAAGGCTTTCCCCGAAGCTGCGCGGATGCTCGCCCTCGACGGGGCCGAGATCATCGTCAGCCTCTCGGCCTGGCCTGCCTCGCGCACGGCCCCGGCCGACAACATCCAGGATGACCGCTGGACTTACAAATTCAACCTGTTCGACCAGGCACGCGCCCTCGACAACCAGGTGTTCTGGATCGCCTCGAACCAGCAGGGCGAATTCGGGTCGCTCAAGTACGTAGGCAACGCGAAGATCGTTGATCCCGGCGGCAATACCATCGCCACCACCGGGCAGGAAGAGGGACTCGCGATCGCCGAGATCGACGTCGCCGGCACCCTCGGCTCCGCCCGCGGCGGGATGTACCACCTGCGGGATCGTCGCCCCGATGTATACAACGCCCCGACGCGCGTGAGTGTCAGCGCGTAACCCCTCCAACTCCGTCAGTACTGAACTCGTTCGATGATGGGCCGGCCTTCGGCGATCGTCGGCTACCGGCAGCAGCCGGGAAGGAAAGCGCATCATGTTATTGCCCTCCGCAGTCGAACCGAGGCATATTCCCGTCGCCATTGTGGGAGCCGGCCAGGCCGGCCTCTCGCTGAGCTGGCACCTCAGCCGCGCCGGGATCGAGCACGTACTGCTCGAGCGCAGTGGCGTCGCCCACGAATGGAGCGCCGGCCGCTGGGACAACTTCACCCTCGTCACCCCGAACTGGCAGTGCCGGCTGCCCGGTTACGAGTATTCCGCCGGTGATCCTGACGGGTTTATGAAACGCGACGATGTGTACAACTTCGTGCGCGAATACTCGGACTCCTTCGGCGCACCGGTGGAAGAGGGGGTCGACGTCACCCGGCTGGTGCCCGCGGCGGACGGCGGATACATCCTGTCCACCAGCCACGGCATCCTCGCCGCCGATCACGTGGTGGTGGCGACCGGCGGCTACCACAACCCGATCATCCCGTCGTACGCCGCGGCTATCCCCGCCGCCGTTGCCCAGATCCATTCCTCCGAATATCGCAGCCCGGCCGCACTGGCCAAAGGTGGAGTGCTGGTGGTCGGCTCCGGCCAATCGGGCGCGCAGATTGCGGAGGACCTGTTCCTCGAGGGTCGGGATGTACACCTCGCCCTGGGAACCGCACCGCGCGTGGCGCGTTTCTACCGCGGCCGGGACTGCGTCGCCTGGCTGCACGACATGGGGATCTACAACATCCCGGTGCAGCAGCAGGCCGGTGGCCTGTCCAAGCGGGAGTCGACCAACCACTACGTCACCGGCCGCGACGGCGGGCGGGACATCGACCTGCGTGCCTTCGCGAGGGACGGCATGCACCTCTACGGACGATTGGGCGGGCTGGATGCGGGCCGGCTGACGTTTGCCCCCACCGTGGCGGCATCCCTCGACTATGCCGATTCGGTGGCCGAGTCCATCAAAAACAACATCGACGAGTACATTGAGCGTTCGGGTATAGACGCGCCGACCGAGCCGCGTTACTCGCCGGTCTGGTCCCCGCCGGTCGAGCCGGACTCGCTCGACCTCATCGCTGCGGGTATCACAACAATCATCTGGTCGATCGGCTACTCGGCCGACTACCGCTGGATTAACGTCGGTGTCTTCGACGGTGCGGGGCATCCCACCCACCACCGCGGTGTCACCGATTCCGACGGCCTGTACTTCCTCGGCCTGCCCTGGCTGAACACCTGGGGTTCCGGTCGTTTCGAGGCGATCGCCCGCGACGCCGAGTACCTCGCGAACCACATCATCAACCGGGTGGATGCTGCCGGACGGGGTGACATCCGACAGGAGAGCCAGATAGAGCTCGCCAGCTGACCGTAGGGAAAGCGCGGCGCGTTAGCTGACCGGAGCTCAGCTGTCCTCGTCATTGCCGTTGCCGTTGCCGTTTCCGTTGTTCCCGTTGTTGTTGCCCGGCCCCGAATTACCGTTGCCGTTGTTGCCGGGGCCAGTGCCGGACCCGGGTTCGACGGGAGCGTCGACCGGCGCAGAGGGATCAGGGATGGGAGTTTCGGGCGACTCGTCCTCGTCCGGTTCGTTTTCGTCCTCCTCTTCTTCCTCTGTCGGGGTCGGTTCGGGCTCTTCGGTCTCTGTCGGCTCGGGGGTCGGCGTCGGCTCCGGGGTTGTTTCCTCGGGCTCGGGGGCGGGCTCCTCGGTTTCCTCGTCGGGCGGCAGCAGCGCAGCATCCAGGTCCGCACGAACCAGGTCGATGGACGCCTGGATCTGCGACTGCCGAGCGGCGGTAATGGAACCGGCGGCTACCTGGGCGTCGTACTGCTGCTGCAGGGTGACAAGCGCGGCCTGGGCACCGGCGAAATCGTCGGCCGCAGAGAGCTGGGCGACCTGTTGTACTGCTTCCTGCAACTGGGATGCCGCATCGTCGGTCAGCGCGGGCGTGGTCGAGCACGACGTCAGAAGGCCAATGGCCAGTGCACCGGCGAGCAGCAGGCCGGGGCGGCGGGGAGACATCACGGGGTCACACTTTCCATCAGGTCTTCGAGGTGTTCGCCGAGTGGCCCGTCGATCGCGGGGATCGCGGGGACGGCGGCGCCTTGCTGGGTGAGCACCCACCACACCCCGATGCCGATTGCGGCGAGTAACACCAGGGCGACGATGGTGAGGAACACGGCGCGACCGGCACCGGATTTTGCCTTCGCCGGGGTGGCGGTGCGGGCGGCTGCGGGCTGGGTGCGGCTCGATGCCGCCTGCGCGGCGGGGGAATGGGTGACCGGGGTCGCGAAAACCACGGTTTCCGCAGCATCCGCGGCAGCCGGTGTCGACCGCGCGGCGAAGGCTTCGGTGGCCTGGGTGGCCTGCGAGGAGATTGTGCTCATCCTGGCGGTGGGGGCGTCGCCGTTCGGATCGAGGTCCATCAGCTCGGTGGCCGCAGGTGATGCCATCTGGATGGTAGATCCCGGTGTGCTGAGCGGCCGCGCCGCGCTTGCGACCTCGAGGGCAGTGGGCCGGTCTGCAGCATCCATCGCGGTCATGCTGGCGAGCAGTGACTTCCACTGCGGCCCGAGTTCGTCGGGTATGTGAGGTGCGCGCATCAGCCGGGCGGAGAGTGACTCCATCATCGAGCCGGGGAATGCGCGCTGGCCGGTGAGGGCTTCGAGCAGCACAAGGCCGAGGGAATAGATGTCGGAGGGTGGGCCGGGAGTCGCCCCCTGTGCCTGCTCTGGACTGACGTAGGCGGCCGTGCCGATCAACGTTCCCGGGGTGGTCAGGCGGGTGGAATCTGCCAGGTAGGCGATCCCGAAGTCGGCCAGTTTGACGCGGAAGCCGCGTTCGGCGGAAATCGTGGTGGCCAGCAGGATGTTCGCCGGTTTGATGTCGCGGTGCACCACAAGGCGGGCGTGCACAACGTGCAGCGCTTCGGCGAGGTCGACGGTCATGTGGGCGATGTCACCCGGGCTGATCGGACCCTCGGCGATGCGCGCCTTGAGGGTTGGCCCCTCGACGAGTTCCATCACGAGGTACGCCTGCTCATTGTTGTCAACCACCGCGACGTTGGCGTCGAACAGGGTGACAAGAGCGTGGTGGTTCAGCGACGCGAGCAGGCGGATTTCGGACGTCTCGCGCTCAAGCTCACTGGTCTCGGCGCCGTCGGCGGCGAACAGTTTCAGGGCGACAGGTCGTCCGAGGGTCTCGTCGGTGGCACGGTAGACCGCCGCCATCCCGCCGCGCCCGATGAGGTCGATGATGCGGTAGCGGCCGCCCACGAGGGTTCCGGTTTGGGCGTCCGCTGCGGCACCGGCCTGGCTGTCCTGCATTCGGCATCCTCTGTGTTTCGGAAATTTTGCGGCGTAAGCGCCTCGCCCCAACATACCGAGCAAACATGAAGGAGTGCACATTGGTGGGCTGTGTTGGCGGATGCTCCGCCCGGGGTTGCCCAGCCACCTGCCGTTCACCCCCCTGCCCTACGGTGGAACGGTGAGTGCGACCTCCCCTTCCCTGGAACGGCGGCTCGGCCTGGGCGACGCCGTTTTTATCGGTGTCGGCTCGATGGTCGGAGCCGGGGTATTCGCCGCGTTCACCCCCGCAGCGCAGGTCGCCGGCAACGGACTGCTCATCGGGTTGCTGGTGGCGGCGGTTGTCGCCTTCTGTAACGCCACCGCCTCGGCGCAGCTGGCCGCGGTCTACCCCTCCTCGGGAGGCACCTACCTGTTCGGGCGGATGCAGCTGGGCCCCTGGTGGGGATTCATCGCGGGCTGGTCGTTCCTTATTGGAAAAATGGCGAGCTGCGCCGCGATGGCGATGGTTTTCGCCGCTTATGCGGTGCCGCCGGCCTGGCAGCGTCCGGTAGCCATCGGCGCGGTTGTGCTGCTCGCCGCGGTCAACTATCGCGGGATCACCCGCACCGCCCGCCTCACCCGCATCATCGTTGTCGCCGTGCTTGTGGTGCTGGCAACCGTGGTGGCAGCGGGCATCGCAGCCGGCCCCGGCGAGGCAGTGACCGCGGCCGGGGGCCTCGGTGACCCCGGATCATGGGTGGCCGGGGGTTGGCACGGGATGCTGCAATCGGCCGGCCTGCTCTTTTTTGCATTCGCCGGCTACGCGCGGATCGCCACCCTCAGCGAGGAAGTGCGCAACCCGGCCAGGACCATTCCCCGGGCGATCGTTCTCTCCCTCGGTATCGCCGTGGTGGTCTACGCGGCGATCGCCCTCACGCTGCTGCTGGTGCTGGGAAGCGATCGGCTTGCTAGCACGGCGACCCCGTTGGCCGATGTGGTTACGTCGGCCGGATGGGGTTTCGCTGAGCCGCTCACCCGGGTCGGTGCTGCCCTGGCCAGTCTCGGTGCGCTGCTCGCGTTGATCACCGGCATCGGCCGCACCGCGCTGGCGATGGCGCGCGAGCGCGACCTTCCCCGGTGGTTCGCGGCGGTACATCCGCGGTTCTCCACACCACACCGGGCCGAGGTTGCCGTCGCAGTGGTGGTCTGCGTCCTGGTGGTGAGTGTTGACCTGCGCGGCGCGATCGGCTTCTCATCGTTCGGGGTCCTGCTCTACTACCTGGTCGCTACGGTGTGCGCCTTCACCCAGCGGGGGAGCGAGCGCCGCTACCCGAGGGTGCTGCAGGTTGTTGGTGCGCTCGGCTGCGTTGTGCTTGTGGCGACGCTGCCGTGGCAGTCGACGGCGGCCGGGATCGTTGTGGTTGTGATTGGCTGCCTCTACCGGCTGGCCGTGCAGCGCAGCATCCGGATCAGCGCGCACACCGACTGAGGCGGGGCGTTCACGGTGCGGCGGTGATGTGTGGCCTGCCTGCCGTACGCCTCGGTATCGTGTGCCGCCGGCGTGCGTATCGCACAGCGCGGTCACTCGACAGCGCAATGATCAGCAGGATGTCGAGGCTCAGTCCCGGCAGGTTCGTCTGCAGGGTGATGCCGGGGCCTCCGGACAGCACGGCGATGGCCTGGACGATGATGGCGAGGGTGCTGAGGCTCATCGCCCCGGTCCTCGCCCAGTTGCGGCCGAGGAACACCTGCCAGGCGAGAAGCAGTTCGAGTACCGTGAACGCCGCGAGCAGGATAACAAAACCGCGCAGGCCGACATCCGCCTCGATGGAGCTGAGGGTGTGATCGTTGCTGAGGATCTCCTGCTTAAAAATGTCCCATTTGAGCAGGATGCTGAGCATCAGGTAGAGGGCGAAAAGCCCGCGGGCCGCGACAAAAAGCGCACCGACGATGATGGGTGCCGGCCGGCGGTTGCGGCTGTCCGTCGGCACACGGTGCGGGGCGGATGCTGCGGCGGCGGCAACCGGAACCTCGCGCAGGTCGACGATGGGAAGGTCACCGTCGGTGACGATCTCGTCCCCTCCGCCATTGCGGGCGTGGTACCCGGTGGAGAAGTCTTTAATGGTTGTGACGGCCACTGCGGCATCCGCGCGCTGGATGCTCGAGACGACGTGGTCGCGTTCGGTGTCGGTGTCCGGGTTGATCTTGTGGGTCACCTGCAGGGTGAACAGCGAAAGGCCGACGCTGCGGTCGTAGGTGCCGGCGGCCAGCCATCGTGCCGCAATCCCGCCCGGGAGCATCCAGCCGTCGGGGCAACGCCAGAATCGCACATGGTGGCGCTTGCCCGGGGTGCCGGCCACCTGTTGCTGGTAGGCGAAGTCCTGTTGGCGGTCGAAGAGCAACAGGGGGCTGACCGGTGCCGCGGGGTAACTTCGCCTGGCGAGTGTGGAGCGCACAATGCGTATACCGGTGCTGAACGAGAGGTCGTCTGCCCGCGTCCAACCCGCGTCCCGCATCACCGCGTGCAGCTGCGCCTCGGAGCCGAGCAGGGCGATGTTGATCGGGTCGCCGAGCAGCCCATCGCTGGTGCGGGCGCGACCAATGAAGTAGCCAGGAACGTAGATGCGGGTGAGGATACGGTGCAGTCGCGGCAGTACAAGGTACGCGAGCACTATCCAATAGACGAGCGAGAACCAGAGCTGGCCCCAGCCGAGGGTCATCCCTTCCTGCACCAGCAGGTAGGCGAGCCAGACCGAGGCGACGCCGCCGAACACAAAAAACAGCCAGGCGATGTTTGTGTCGACGCCCGCGGGGTTCTGCGCTGGCGAATCGGGATGCTCCTGGTTTGCGCCCGCGTTCGCACCCCGGGAGGTCACTGCAGTCCTTGGGTTCCGCGCACGAGTCAATGTCTACCAGTTGCCGTCGCGGCTGCGAAGGGCCCGTCAGCCTTCGTCGCGGTCCCAGCGGAACAGTTTGGCGGCCAGAAGAGCGACGACCACCGTGGTGGCCGCCATCAGCGCCCACAACAGGTACACGCTGGTGAATGGTTCGGTGCCGGCGAGGTCGGCGCTCGCCGCCTGCATAAACCAGGTGGTTGGTACACCTTTGATCGTATGCTGCAGGACTTCCGGGAGAACCGATATCGGGGAAACGGTGCCGGAGCTGAAGATCGCGATGACCGGAAGGAAGCCGGCTATTTGGGCGATTGCATCGGCGTTCCTCGCCCGGGATGCGAGCAGGTAGGCGAACGCGAACAGCATTGACAACCCGAGCAGCAGGGTGACGGCGAGGCGCACTGCAACGAACGACTCGACATAACCCGCGGCGGCGGCAATACCGAGGATGATTGTGGCCTCCGCGGCGCCGAGGGCGAACCGGATGGGAGACTGCGCGACGATGAAGGTCAGCCGGCGCACCGGCGTGGTGCCGAATAGCCGGAGGGTGCCACGCTCGCGTAGTGCGACGAGCGGCACCGACGTGCCCATAAACGCGATCGCCAGCAGGCCCATCACCAGGATGGAGGCGAGGTTCGCGCGCAGGAAGTCCGGGACGGCGGGCGGCCTGTCAAGGTTCCTTTACTCGTCTTCCCGCTTTACCCCCAGGGGGTATCTAGCGTAGGGTGGATACCCCCGGTGGGTATACGAAGGAGCGCCATGATCGGTTACGTCGACAACAAGGACCAGATTCTCAAACGACTGAAGCGTGCGGAGGGACAGGTGCGCGGGCTGCAGAGGATGGTCGAGGAGGACACCTACTGCATCGACATCCTCACCCAGGTCTCGGCCGCGACAAAGGCCCTGGAAACCGTTGCGCTCCAGCTGCTCGAAGACCATCTCACCCATTGCATCGCCGAGGCCTCGGCGAAGGGCGGTGCCGTCGCGGACGAGAAGATCCGCGAAGCATCCGCCGCCATCGCTCGTCTCGTTCGCTCCTGACCAACAATTACCCGAGGAAAACCATGTGCAGCACACCGATCACCCCTGACAGTCGCGACCTCGGCCTGACCGCGAAGGACGACAGCTGTGCCTGCAGTGCAGATGGCCACGGCACGCACGGCGCAACCGACACTGGGCGGGCCGAAAATCAACGGTCCTCCAGCGCCACTGAGACGCAGTATCTCGTCACCGGAATGACCTGCAACCACTGCGTGGCCAGTGTTACAGAGGAGCTGTCCGAGCTCGACGGTGTGGACAGCGTCAGCGTCGAACTGAACGTGGGCGGGCAGTCCCGGGTCACGGTCACCACCTCGCATCCCGTGGCGCAGGAGGCGATCCACGCGGCCGTGACCGAAGCCGGCTACGACCTGGCCAGCGCGTGACCCCGGCCATGAGCGACGTCACCTTCGACATCGGCGGGATGACCTGCGCTTCCTGCGCGACACGGATCGAGCGCAAACTGAACCGCATTGAGGGGGTGAGTGCGACGGTGAACTACGCCACCGAGAAAGCGCGCATCCAGGCCACCGGCGTCGAGACCGCGACGCTCCTCGCCGCCATCGAGTCCGCCGGCTACACCGCTGCCGTCCCCACGCCGCCACGGGAGGTCGGCGCCGACTCCGAGCCCCACACGGGTGACGCGGAGACGGCGTTGCTGCGGCAGCGACTTCTCGTCACCGCCATCCTCACCGTGCCGGTCGCGTTGATGTCGATGATTCCCGCGCTGCAGTTCCCCAACTGGCAGTGGCTTGCCCTCACCCTCAGCGCCCCCGTCGCCGTATGGGGCGCCTGGCCGTTCCATCGCGCCGCCGCGACCAACGCGCGCCACGGCGCGGCGACCATGGACACCCTCATCAGCGTCGGGGTGATAGCCGCGTTCGGCTGGTCGCTCTACGCCCTGTTTTTTGGCATGGCCGGGATACCGGGTATGCACATGACGATGAGCCTGTTCGGGAACCCGGGCGGTACCGGCGAGATCTACCTGGAAGTCGCTGCGGCGGTGACCGTGTTTATCCTCGCCGGGCGGTACCTGGAAGCCCGGGCGAAGAAGCAGTCCGGCGCAGCCCTTCGCGCGCTGCTCGACCTTGGGGCGAAGGACGCGAGCGTCCTCCGCGGAGGAATCGAAACCCGGATCCCCGTGACTGCCCTGGTCCCGGGCGACCACATTGTGGTGCGTCCCGGCGAGAAGATCGCGACGGACGGCCTCATCCTCGACGGCATCTCCGCGGTGGACGCGAGTATGCTCACCGGCGAAAGCATCCCGGTCGAAGTTGCCGCGGGAGATCGTGTGGTCGGTGCCACCGTCAACGTCGGGGGAGTCCTCACCGTCGAGGTGACCCGGGTCGGCAGCGACACGGAGCTCGCCAGGATGGGGCAGCTGGTCGAAGAGGCCCAAAGTGGAAAAGCCGAAGCCCAGCGCCTCGCCGACTCCGTCTCGGCGGTATTTGTGCCGATCGTGATCATTCTCAGCCTCGCCACCTTTGCCGGCTGGCTGCTTTTCGGAGGCACTGTCGAGCAGGCCTTCACCGCCGCTGTCGCCACCCTCATTATCGCCTGCCCCTGCGCCCTCGGGCTTGCGACCCCCACCGCCCTGCTGGTGGGAACCGGTCGCGCCTCCCAACTCGGCATCCTCATCCGTGGACCCCAGGTTCTCGAGCAGACCCGCACCATCGACACCATCGTGCTCGACAAGACCGGAACGGTGACCACGGGGAAGATGACGGTCCGCGCGGTGACACCGTTCCGCCAAAGCACCGGCGATGACGTGCTTGCGCTCGCCGCCGCGGTCGAACGGGGATCGGAGCATCCGATCGGTCGCGCCATCGTCGCGAATGCCACAGCCGAGGGAATCCCGGTCCCGGTCGCTGACTCCTTCGCCGCCGAGGCCGGCCACGGCGTCCGGGCAGTCGTCGACGGGCGTGTGATCCTGGCCGGCCGACTGGGCTGGCTGGCCGAATCCTGGTCGATTGCCACCCCGGACGGAGTGGCCACGGCCGTCGCTGCCGAGGAAGCCACCGGCGCCACCGTGGTGGCTGTCGCGTGGGACGGCGAGCTTCGCGGGATGATCAGCGTGGGGGACACCGTCAAGGACAGCAGCGCTGACGCCGTGCGCCGGTTCGGGATGCTCGGCCTCCACCCGGTACTGCTCACCGGTGACAACGTCGGAGCCGCCCAGGCTGTGGCGAAGGCTGTCGGTATTACCGCGGTGCACGCCGCGGCGACTCCCGAGGGCAAGCTCGCGCTCATCCGTTCCCTGCAGGCCGAGGGCCGCGTGGTGGCGATGGTCGGAGACGGCGTCAATGATGCGGCGGCGCTGGCCGCGGCCGACCTGGGAATCGCCATGGGCGGCGGCACGGATGCTGCGATCGCGGCAAGCGACATCACCGTGGTCAGCGGCAACCTCCTGGTGGTTGCGGACGCCGTGGCGCTGGCCAGGCGCACCCTCGGGGTGATTAAAGGCAACCTGTTTTGGGCGTTCGCCTACAACGTCGCCGCCATCCCCGTGGCCATGCTCGGCCTGCTCAACCCGCTGCTGGCGGGGGCCGCGATGGCGCTGTCCTCGGTGTTTGTGGTGACGAACAGCCTGAGGCTTAAGCGGTTCAGTCCTCCCAGCCGGAAGTAGCCCAACCCGATAAACGCACAAAAGAGGCGCGTGGTCCAGCTGGAAGCTGGACCACGCGCCTTTTCAGGGTGCGGGACTACTTACGGGGAGAGGCCGTCTCGCCGAGGATCTCGTTGATGTCCGCGGTCTGCGTCGCGTGCGGGTGGGCCCGCTCGAGGGAGGCGCCCTCGATGTCGACGTCGGGCAGGATGCGGTCAAGCCATTTCGGCATCCACCATGCGGCGTCGCCGAGCAGGTGCATGATCGCCGGGATGAGCAGTAGGCGCACAATGAACGCGTCCACGAGCACACCGAAGGCGAGGCCCAATCCGATGGACTGGATCATCACCGAGTTCGAGAAGATGAACCCCGCGAACACTGCCGTCATAATCAGCGCTGCGGCGATGACCACGGTGCGTCCGGCGCGGACACCCTGCTGGACCGCGAGCCTCGACGGGGCGCCGTGGGCGTACGCCTCCCGCATCCCACTGACCAGGAACAGTTGGTAGTCCATCGCGAGCCCGAAGAGCACACCCACCAGCAGGATCGGCAGGAAGCTGAGCACGGGGCCCGGGTCGTGCACACCGAAGACGGGCGCGAGCCAGCCCCACTGGAAGATCGCGGTGACGGCACCGAACGAGGCGAAGATCGACAGGATGAAGCCGAGGGTCGCGGTGACCGGCACGAGGATAGATCGGAACACAAAGATCAGGATGATCAGTGAGAGTCCGACAACCACAAGCAGGTACAGCGGCAGGGCGTTCGCCAGCTTCTCGCTGACGTCGATGTTTCCGGAGGCGTTCCCGGCGACACCGAGCGAGTCGACACCGTCGATGTCGAGGTCCCGCAGGTCACGGACGAGCTGTTCGGTGCTCTCGCTGGTGGGGCCGTCGTTCGGGATGACCTGGAAAGCGATCAACATGTCGTCGTCGGATGCTCCGATGGGAGCGATCGCGGCAACATCATTGACGGCCTTGAGGGCCTGCCCGATCTGCACCTGGGTGCCCACGAGGTCATCATCGGAGACTGCCTCGGTCAGGTCGGCAACAACAACGAGTGGCCCGTTGATGCCGGCGCCGAACTTGTCCTCAACGATCTTGTAGGCCTTGTACTGGCTGGAGTCGACGGGCTCGGAGGAGCCGGCCGGCAGGCCGAGGCGCATCGAAAGGGCGGGGATGGCCACGATGAGCAGCACAGCGACACCGGCAACGAGGGTGACAACGGCGCGGACAGTTGACATCGGCTTTTTGGCCGTGACAGCCGGGGCAATCTTGCCAACCTTGGCGCGCACCTTTTTGGGGAGGATACGCATTCCGACGAGGCTGAGCATCGCCGGGGTCAGGGTGATGGCGAGCAGGATTGCGACGGCGACACAGACAGCGCCGACGGTTCCCATCAGGCCGAGGAACGGGATCCCGGTGAGGTTGAGCGCCAGGAGCGCGACCAATACCGTGGCGCCGGCGAAGACGACAGCGTTACCGGACGTACCGTTGGCGAGACCGATGGACTCGCGCAGCGGCATCCCGCCACGAAGCTGCGTGCGGTGACGGTTCAGGATGAAGAGCGAGTAGTCGATGCCGACGGCGAGGCCGAGCATCACCCCGAGCACCGGGGTGACGGAGAGCATCTCGACGGAGCCAGACAAAGCGAGCGAGGCGAGCACACCAACACCGACACCAACAAGGGCGTTGATCAGGGGCAGGCCTGCACCGATGAGGGTGCCGAGCATAACGAGCAGCACGAGGGCGGCGACGATAACGCCACCGATCTCTCCCGGGCCAACAACCTCGGGAATGCTGGCGGCGATGTCGTTGGAGACAAAGACGTCGACGCCGTCGATGCCGGCGTTGTCCATCTCCTCGATGACGGCTTCCTTGGTCTCCGCTGTCACGGCGTTCAGGCCGGTCTCGAACTGGATGCTGGCGACGGCGGTGGTCTCATCGGTGGAGACGAGGCGGATTCCCGAAGCAAGGTCGAGCAGATCGGAGCCCTGTTCGAGCGTCTCGGTCTGGGTCTCAATCTCGGCGCGACCCGCGTCGATGGTGGCCTGCTGGGTGGCAAGCTGCGCTGTTCCAGCGTCAAGCTGCGCCTGCTGGGCGGTGAGGTTCGACTGCACAAGCGCGAGCTGGCCGGCGGCAGTCGCCTGCGCCGTTGCGGCTTCGAGCTGCTGCTGTCCCTGGGCGATCGTGGCCGCTGCAGCGTCAAGCTGCGCCTGGCCGGCGTCGAGCTGGGCGGCGCCATCCGTGATCTGCTGGCGGCCGTCGGTGATCTGCTGCGCCTGGTCGTCGATCTGGGCCTGGGTGGCGAACGGGTCGGTTGTTCCCTTGACCTCATCGATGTCCAGCGTTTCTTCGAGCAGGGCGGCGATCGCCGTCTTCTGCTCTGCGGTGAAGGCGGTGTCATCCGTTGTTGTGAAGGCCACGGTGCCGGAGCCACCGCTCGCGACGGGGAATTCCTCGCTGAGCTGGTCAGCGACCTTCTGGGTGGCGGTGCCAGGAATGCTCACCGAGGAGGTGAGGCTGCCGCCGAAGGCTGCGAACGCGCCGCCGGCGAGACCAAGGATGACCACCCACGCGACGACGACGAGCCAAGCCCGTCGTGCCGAGAACTGGCCTAATCGATAGAGCAGGGATGCCATGGTGTTGTTTTTCCTCCAGAGAGTGATGCGGTGGTGACAGGGGTGGTGCCTCACATCGCGTCATCGGGAGGGAGGTGCGTTGGGCAGGGTGAAGAAGTTAGAGGGGTTGTGCGTAGCCGTTTCGAACATTTGTGATCAGGTGGTCGACCATGTCGATCCAGACCGCGCGCGACTCAGGAGTCACTGCGCCGCCAGTGCGGACAAGCCAGTGGCGGGCGATGACCGCGATCCCGTTGATCAGGGAGCTGACCATGATCTCGGTTTCGATCTCGTCCATCTCCGTGCTGCGATTGGCGGCCTCCGCGGAGATCTGGTCAGCGGTTCGGGTGAAGACGTCCTGGATCATGTTGTGCGACCGCGGATCGGAACCGTCATTGCCGAGGACGCGGCCGAGGTAACCGATCACCGACGGGAGATCCATGCCCCGCAGCGCCGTTGTGAACTCCATAAAGATCGAGGCGCGGCTGCCGTCGCCGATGGTTGTCACCGAGGTGGCTGCCCAAAACTCATCCACCGCTGCCGTCAGAACGCGAGTGCAGGCGGTCTTGATGATGTCGTCGAGGGACGGGAAGTGATTGAAGACCGTGCGTCTGGCCACGTCAGCGCGGTCGGCGAGCTCGTCGACACTAAAGCGTGCTTCGCCGCGTTCCCGGATGAGGGCATCGGCGGCATCGAGGATCGCCTCGCGGTGGCGGGCTTTGAGCGCGGCACGTCGATCGAGGGCGACAGGAGGAATGGACACGTGATTACACTAAGTGCAGCCACGCACCAAGTGCACCGAATTCACAGACTTGTGAGGCAGTTCCCAGATACGTGGCAATCGGGCCCCTAAACGACGGCTTCGCATCCCGGCGGGCACTCATGCCGGAGGTTCCGATAATGCTGCCTGAACACCGTGGTTCCCTTAGATCGCTGGCGAACTCAACTCCGAGTCATCGACGAAAACGACGCCCTTGGTCAGGATGAAGCATCCCCACGGCTGCGTATCGAGGGTGTGCACAACGGCGAAAGCGTTGCGTGCCCTGGTGTAGAAATCGAGCCGCGGCACAATTCCCCACTCCAGCGGACGAGGATGATCACGCCGCGCGACCTCGAGGATCGCATCCTGGTTGGGGGTAGTGATCGACGAGTCGTCCGACACTTCCATCCGCTCGATCGGGTGATCGAGGAATTCATCGAGGGGGAATACCTTCAGGATTGCGGATGCTGCCCGCACAACCCCGACTTCGCCAAGTCGAATAACGGGTCGCCCGGACGATGCCGCCGGATAGTTGCGATCCACAAGAACGAGTTCATCGCCGTGTCCCATCTCATCGAGAATGTGGAGCAGCTGTCCGTTGAGCAGGGGATCGATTCCTTTGAGCACGTTCTCTCCTTCGAGAATGGGCGAAGCGGTTGGTGTTGCGCGTGCCTCGGTTGGGTGCAGCCGTCAGCTGGATGCATCCTGACACATATTCGCACTTCCCGGCAGTGACGAGTGCGCCTACTGTCCCTGTGACGCCGGCGTCGCAGCGTGTGCTCAATTAACCTTTCAAGCGAAAATTTTGGGCCGCCCGCTGTGCCCCGCGCGCGACCGAGATGCCGGGAGACTACTGCTGTAGAACAGGATCCAGCTGCTTGATAATTGTCTGGACCGCCGCTCGCCCCGCGCGATTTGCACCAACGGTGGACTGTGTTGGGCCGAAACCGACGAGGTGCACTCTCGGCTCCTCGGCCACCTGGGTTCCACGCAGCATGATTCCACCGATGTCGTTGTGGAGGTGAAGTGGTGCAAGATGCTCAAGGGCTGGTCGGAAGCCGGTTGCCCACAGGATGACATCGATTGGGGTGAAGGTACCGTCGGCCTCCCGCACTCCACGCGGCTCGATCCGAGTGAACATCGGATGGCGCTCCAGTACGCCGCGTTCTTGTGCTGCACGGGCGTAGGGGGTCCACGTCAATCCCGTGTAAGACACGATGCTTCCGGTTGGACGACCCGCTTCAACGTCGGCAATGACCTTGTCAATGGATGCCCGTCCCAGAGTTTCGGCCGCGAATTCTTCATCGGAGAACTTCGGCTCGCGCCGGGTGTACCAAAAGGTGGTCGCGACGCGGGAGATCTCGTCGAGCTGCTGGATCGCGGAAATACCTCCGCCGACAACAGCGACTCGGAGACCAGAAAAAATCTCTGCGGCCACGTACTGCTGGGTGTGTATTTGGTGTCCTAGAAAGCTGTTGGCGCCGGCATAGTCGGGTATCACGGGGTTGGTCCACGTTCCGGTGGCGTTGATCACGATTCGGGTGAGCCAGTCCGTATTGTTGGCGTCCGTCTCAACACGCAGATCACCTTCGGGATCATCGTCGTCGCGTCGAACGCTCTTGACATGAACTGGTCGAAGGATAGGGAGTTCGAGTGTTGCCTCGAATCCACTGAAATAACGAGGAACGGCGTCGCGACTTGACTCTTGTTCGTCGATTGGGGGGATGGGGTACCCGGGGAGATCGAAGATGCCGTTCACCGTTTCCATTCGCAGCGAATCCCAGCGATGCTGCCAGGCACCTCCCGGTCGCGTTTCCGCGTCGAGGACGATGTAGCTTCGTGACGCCGGCGGATCGGTCAGTGCGTTGGAGAATCCGCGCCGGGACAGGTGGTAGGCCGCCGAGAGTCCTGCTTGCCCTGCACCAATGACAACTACAGTCGCCCGCCTGATAACTCCCATAATGAAGTCAACGTATTGGTGACAATTTTCTTCCACAAAGCGCAATCCCCGATGGCGACGACGGTGTGTCCTTTTCGGAAGCACTTCCAAAAACCCGCCGGTAATGAACGTCTTGCCGGTTAGGGTCAAAAGCAGTCTTCCCGCGTAGTGACCAAGGGTTACGCTGCCGGGCGCTGAGTGCGCCCGGCCCTTGCTGTCGTGATGATGTCGGTGCCTGTTTAGAAGGGGATGGGTCCTTCTGCGTCTTCGCCCGCATGCGCATCCACTGCGACGACCGGGGTGGGGGTCGGGATCACAGAGATGCCGTCGTTGACCCATTCGCTGTCCTCGGTCTCCGACCCGTCATCCCACGTCGCCACACAATCTTCCGTGTCCACCACTTCCGTGCTGACACCGATGGCGGGCAGCAGGTTCAACATCATCGCCGGATACGTGGTGTAAACCTCGCCGGTGGGGTCGGTGAGGTGGATGGTGCCATCCACCTCCTGACTCATCTGCCAGGGGGTGTTGTGCTTAATGCGGTGGTGGCGCCCACATTATGCCGATGTCCGGATTATGCCGATGTTGACGGTGGATCCCTTGCCGTTGCTGGCATCGGGGTGGATGTTGTCGGCATAATCAGGTCCCGG
>Ga0247735_1000074_pt1 | contig 58836 bp, 65 predicted proteins | sample UWRJL178409R2_FD_180934 | JGI IMG/M metagenome (GOLD analysis project Ga0247735, IMG submission 180934) | Plant litter microbial communities from Arlington Agricultural Research Station in Wisconsin, United States - UWRJ-L178-409R-2 | ecosystem: Environmental > Terrestrial > Plant litter >... | reverse complement strand
AAAACAGCCCGTAAACCCCCTCGCCAAGGAAGATCGCACCGATCACCCCACTGCCGATCGCTGCCAGGCGCAGGGCTCCTGCGCGAATCCACGCCGTGGCCAGTCCCACGATGGGACCGGCGACGAACGCGACGATGTTCCAGAACTCCCCAAAATAGAACGTCCCCTGCAGCGAAGACACCAGGGCATACCCGTTGTTCAGCAGCAGGTACCCAACGATTCCGAGTATCACGCTCAAGATCGGTCGGCTTTTGGCGAGCAAAATCGCGATGACCACAATGGCCGTCCAGCCACCGGCCGAGGTGGCGAAGGGGCGGATGACGGCGGGGAAGTATTCCTGGACGACGGGGGCGAGGGCACCGAAGCCGAGGGTGACAAGCACCACGATAAGGATGGAAACCGGGCGGGAGCTGAAGCCTTTTGGCGTGTAGCTGTGGGGCGCCGGTGTGGCTGGGGGCTGGGTTGGGCGGGACATGTCCCTTGATTGTCCCAAATTCCCGCTGCCCACGGCAGCAGCCCACGGGATAATGTCGGGTTGCCCGCGTCGGCTGCGAGCATATGCACGCACCAACAGCACACTGGCCAGCACCACAACCGCGACGATTACCGCCACAACCAGCGCGAGGACCAGCGCGGTGTATTCGACTTCAGGCAGGCGCAACATGATGCCTAATCCTCTCGCATCGACAGGCGTCGACGAGGGAGATCCGACGGTGAACGCGCCGGGAGGTGCGGGAAAAGTACTGGGATTGTTCCTGCTGTGTCGGAGTGGGCTCGCGCCGGTCAGCGGAAATCGCGAGACTTGGTCTGCGGACCCATGCTGAGCACCTCGAAACGGTCGGCGACCAGGTTGGTGACGCCCTCCTCGGAACGTTCAAGGATGCCGCGGATAATCATGGCCGGAGCATCCCGCGTGATCTTCCGATAGCGGTTCCAGACCCCGACCCCGCAGATCACATTGACCAGCCCCGTCTCATCTTCGAGGTTGACGAAGGTTATGCCGCTGGCGGTAGCCGGACGCTGCCGGTGGGTAACCACCCCGGCCACCTCGATGCGGCGTCCGGGCTCCGCAGTGGCCAGCGCCGCTGCCGAGTACACCCCGCGCCGGCTCAGGGCCTCCCGCAGGTGCCGCACCGGGTGGTTGTCCGCTGACATTCCCGTTGCCCACAGGTCGGACATCATCTCGTCCACCTCTGTGGGCATCGAGAACAAGGGAGGCTGCACGGAAACCACGGTGCCCGGCAGGAATTCGGCGCGGTCCTGGGAGGCATTGCCCGCGTCCCACATCGCCTCGCGGCGGGAAAGTCCGAAGCAGTCGAATGCCCCGGACGCCGCGAGGACTTCGAGCTGCGCCGTGGTGAGGCCGACCCGGCGCACCAAATCGGACATGTCGCGGTAGTTGCCGCCGCGCTCACGCTCCTCAACGATGAGGGTGGCCAACGGCAGTCCAATCCCCTTGACCTCGTCGAGCCCCAGGCGCACCGCATACGCGCCGTCGCGGCGGTGATCGTTCGAGTCGAAGGGGAGGGAACGGTCAAATAAGGGAACCGGGGGCTGCTCACCCAGGCAGGAATCACTGCCGAAGCCGGCAGTGGCGCCCGGCGACGACACACTGTCCGCCGCAGCATCCTCGGTTGTGGGGGTGAAAGTGTGTGTGGGCGCCGACTTGGCCGTGCCGGTGTTCTCCGGCAGCAGCTCCAACAGGGCCGTCACCCCGGAACGCTGGATGTCGGGCCGCCAGACACTGACCCCGTGCCGCCGGGCATCGGCCACCAGCGTCTGCGGGGAATAGAAGCCCATTGGCTGTGAGCGCAGCAGGGCAGCGAGGAACGCGCCGGGATAGTGCAGGCGCATCCAGGCACTCGCGTAGACCAGCAGGGCGAAGCTGAGGCTATGGCTTTCGGCGAACCCGAAGCTGGCGAAAGCCTGGATTTTGCCGTAGATCTCGTCGGCGACCGGCTCGGAAATGCCGTTCTCTTTCATCCCGGCGTAAAGCTTGTCGCGCAGTGACTCAATGCGCTCGATGCCGCGCTTGGATCCCATCGCCCGGCGCAGCAGGTCGGCGTCCTCTCCGGTGCAGTTACCAACGGCCATAGCCACCTGCATCAGCTGCTCCTGGAACACAGGGATCCCGAGGGTGCGCTTGAGCGGTTCCTCCAGCTTGGGGTGCAGGTAGCTGACCTCTTCGAGGCCGAGTTTGCGCCGCACAAAGGGGTGCACGGCGCCACCCTGGATAGGGCCAGGGCGGATCATCGCGATTTCCACCACGAGGTCGTAGAACCGGCGGGGCTGAAGCCGCGGCAGCAGGCCCATCTGGGCGCGGGACTCCACCTGGAACACTCCGATGGCATCCGCCCGGCACAGCATGTCGTAGACCCCGGCTTCTTCCTTTGGGATGGTGTCGAGGCTCCACTCCTCGCCGAGGAAGTCGCGGGCGAGGTCGAAGGAATGCTGCAGGGCGGCAAGCATCCCCAGTCCCAGCAGGTCGAACTTGACCAAGCCCATCCAGGCACAGTCTTCTTTGTCCCACTGCAGCACGGTGCGGCCGTCCATCCGGCCGTGTTCGATCGGGCAGACTTCGCCGACCGGCCGGTCGGTGAGTACCATCCCGCCGGAGTGGATGCCCATGTGGCGGGGGAATTTCAGGACTTGCTGGGCAAGGCCGACCACGGCGTCCGGGATGTCATGCTCGGAGCTTTCAACAACCCCGCCCCATCTCTCCACCTGTTTCGACCAGGCGTCCTGCTGGCCGGGGCTGTGGCCGAGAGCCTTGGCCATGTCGCGCACCGCGAATTTTGGCCGGTAGGTGATCACGTTGGCGACCTGGGCGGCGTTCTGCCTGCCGTACTTGTCGTAGACGAACTGGATGACTTCCTCGCGCCGGTCGGAATCGAAGTCCACGTCGATGTCCGGTTCCTCCTCGCGCATGCTGGAGAGGAAACGTTCGAACGGCAGGTCGTAGAAGATCGGGTCGACGGCGGTGACCGCCAGCAGGTAGCAGACGGCGGAGTTCGCCGCGGAACCCCGGCCCTGGCAGAGGATCCCTTTGCTTTTAGCGAAGGCGACGATGTCATGCACAATCAAAAAATAACCGGGGAAATCTTTTTGCTCGATGACTTCGAGTTCGCGCTCGATGCGCGCCCGGTTGCCGTCTGTCAGCTTCGGGTAGCGTGTCGCGGCCCCGTCCCAGACCAGTTTGCGCAACCAACTCATCGGCGTGTGGCCCTCGGGCACCTCCTGTTTGGGCAGCCCGGGGCGGGCCCGGCGCAGCTGGAAGCTCAGGTCGTCCGCAACCTCGACGGTGCGCTCCACCGCGCCGGGGTAGCGCGAGAATCGGGCGGCCATCTCCGCCCCGCTACGCAGGTGGGCGCTGCCTGCGGCCGGCAGCCAGCCGTCCATGTCGTCGAGGCTGCGCCGGGCACGCACCGCAGACAGCGCGGTGGCGAGGCGGTGCTGTTTCGGGGTGGCATAGTGCACGTTGCCGGTGGCGATCACCGGAAGGGAACGGGAGGCGGCAATGGCGGCCAAAGCGTCGTTGTGGGCGCTGTCGAGGGGGTAACCGGAGTCGAGGAGCTCAACAAAAACATTGTCACGGCCGAAAAGTTCAACGAGGCGGTCGACCTCCCGCGCAGCATCCTTCTGCCCGTCGGTGACACCACCACGCACCAAAGCCTGGCGCACCGTGCCCTTGCGGCAGCCGGTGAACACGGCCCAGTTGCCCTGCGAGCGGTCGGAGAGCTCGGCGAGGTCGTAGAGCGGGCGGCCCTTCTCCATCCCAGCCAGCTGGGCGGAGGTGAGGGCGCCGGCCAGTGCATGGTAGCCGGACTGCCGACGGGCGAGCACCACCAGGTGGTTTCCCTCCGGCTCGGCCATCCCGTTTTGCGGTTTGCTGAGGCCGAGGGACAACTCGGCACCAAATATGGTTTTGACGTCGAATTTCTCGGCGGCCTCCGCCATGCGCACAATGCCGTAAAGCCCGTCATGGTCGGTGAGCGCCAGGCCGTGCAGGCGCAACCGGGTCGCTTCCTCGAGCAAAGCCTCCGGGGAGCTTGCCCCGTCGAGGAAACTGAAATTGGAATGCGCGTGCAGTTCGGCGTAGGGCACCGTGGCCGAATCGTCCACCGGGGCGGCGACGGGCGGCGGCACGTAGGGCTGGCGTTTGTTCGACCAGGCGGGGCTGTCGCCGCCGTCTGCCCCCAGCGGCGGGGAGCCGGGGCGCCGCGAATCGGAGAGTTTGCGTTCGAACTCCGACCACGGGATCGGCGGGTTGCTGTATCCCATCAGTGCGTCACCTCAGTCGTATCGGGCTTCGGCCCACCAGCTGCCGGCGACGGCGGTGGGATCAGGATCGGAGGGTGTGGTGGCGGACGCGGGTGGCGGACCGGCGCTGGTTCCGGTGTTCTCCAGGACAAGAAGCCAGGCCATGCCCGCGGCATCCACCACCTGGAAGCGGTGCGCCCGGCGATGCGTTTGCGCATCCCACCAGCGCTCCTCGATCGGCCACGGCCCGGCCCACGCGGTGATGCGCCGCATATTCTGGCCCGAACCGGTGGGCGAGAACTGGGCGGGGGCGGCGGACAGCCCACCGCGCGCGTCGATCGCTATCGTCGCGCCGTCTGCATCGAGCACGTGCACCGGGTGCGGCATCGGGAAAACGGTGGCAGGCGCCGGCGGAGGCAGTTGGCCGGGCCAGGGGTGCATCGCCGGGCGGGTGAGGATCGCGCGGTCGCCCCACGGCACGGTGGTCTGGCGGTCGGCGAGGGTGCGCCCGCCGCTGACGACGGCGGTGACCACGGCGGTGTGGCCGAGCATGCTCTGCACCCGGGACAGGCCATGGTGGATACGTTCGTCCGGCCCGGAGCCGAACAGCCCGACCTCGTGGTTGCCGATCGCGTCGACGGCTTCGGGGATGACCCGCACCCGGGTGATGCCCGAGCTCAGCCCGGCATCCACCACCCCGCTGCCCTGCAGCTGCCAGCGCACCCGGTCGACAACGTCGGCGGCGGTGAAGGACCGGGGGTGCAGCCAGCTGCGTTCGGAGACCTCGCCGGCCTCCGAATCGATTTCGATGCGCAGGCCCGTGCAGACCAACTGTGCGCTGGTGAGCGCCTCGATAAAACGGTCGGCCGGGGCGCGGAAGCCGAAGGTGACCTGGTCGATGCGGTCGAGCGGCGGCTCGAACTCGATGACGCTGTCGAGTTCTTCCGGGGGAATGCGCTGGATGACGGGGCGGCTGTCCTGGCCGCTGGCCAGGGCGTGCAGCTGGGCGCCGCCTTCCCCGAACCGGCCGAGCACATCGGTGCGCGGCAGGGCGGCGAAGTCGGCCAGGGTTACGACCCCGAGGCGTCGAAGCAGGGTGACCAGCGGCGGGGCCTCCAGCAGGCTCACCGGCAGGGGCGCGAGGAAATCGGCGGAGCCGCCTGCCGGCACAATGACCACCCGGGCGGAGGGTGTGTGCGCAATTTTCCCGGATGCTGCCGCGAGGCGTCCGGCGAGCCGTGCCGCCTGCTCGGCGGTGAACGGGCCGTCGGCGATTCCCACCTGGCTCCCGGGGACGCCCAGTTCGTCGAGCAGGGCGACCAGCGCCATCCCGGCCGGCTTCTCGCCGCCGTAGTAGCGGGCGGGGCCGCGGGAGCGGATGGCACAGATCCCGGGGCGCAGCACCTGCACGCCCGGCATCATCGCCTCGATCGCCTCGAGTACCACTTCGAAGGCCCGGTTGTCATACACCGCGTCGTACGGCTGCACCAGCAGCTCGGGGCAGCGCGCCTGCGCCTCGCGTACCCGCAGGCCCCGTTTGACCCCGCTGTCGCGGGCGGAAGCAGAGCAGGCAAAAACAACCCCGTGCTCGATCAGGGCGATCGGGGCATCGACGGCGATGGTCGCGCGGGTCTGGGAGAGCGCGGATTCGCGGAGGGCCGCGGTGATCGGCCAATCCGGGCACCACAGCACCATGGTGCGGGTCACCGGGCCACCCGTTCCGGCCTGCGCGGCACTCATACGGGCGCCGCCCAGGGGGATGACGGGATCGTGACCATGACTCATGGTCGAACACATGTTCTAATAAGTCAATTACTGCAGCATCAGCCCGGCGTGTCGGCCGCTTACCGGGAACGTCGCACACCGGCGTGCGCGGCGACGGCGACTACCCGACGGCCCTGAGGCGCGGCGGGGTTTCCCCGGCGAGCGCGGTCTCCGTGAGGGCGACATCGCGGAATTTCTGCTCGGGATCCGGCAGCCATAGCCGGGCGCTCGTGGGGCGCTCGCCGAGGCGGGAGGTCACTGTCACCGTCACCTGGCGGGCGGAGAGGTGGCCATTGCCGTTACCGATTCCGCTCCAGCTGCTCTCGGAGAGGCTGAGCATCGCCTCGCTGTGTGGCCAGGTGCCGAGCACAAGCAGGGTCGACCCGCTTTTGCGCAGTCGGGCGGTCAGCCGGGACAGCGTGGTGTCCGATACCCGCTTCGGCGGCCGGGTGACCACAACGGTCATCACGTCAGCGATGGCGGAGGTTACCGCGAGCCACTGGTCGCCGGGATGGGGAACCAGGACAAGCCGGTCGAGGTCGATCCCGAAGGATGCTGCCGCCTCAACGCCGAATTCGGGGACACCGACAACCCCACACCACGACCCGGCGGCGGAGGGGCCGGCGAGCAGGGCCATCAGCAGGGTTGCCGACCGGTCGACGGAATAGGTGGAGCCCTCCTTCAGCCCACCGCCCGGCAGCAGCCCGGCAATAGCCGGATGGGTGGGAATCAGCCGGGTGTCCAGCTTGGTGGCCTGCATGGACTTGATCCGGGACTGCAGTTCCCGTACCGTCTCCAGGGCAGGGCGGGTCTCAACGCTGACTGCGGCTGTAGCGGGACCCATGACCCCATGCTCGAACATGCATTCGATACTGTCAATTGCCGCCGACAATCCCGCGGATTATTTGTTGCCGTCCGGGCGTGTCCGGTCGGCACTTACCCCGCCCGGGGAGGCCCCGGTCGGACGCTAACCTTCTGGTATGCCCTCGACCCTCTCGGCCCAGCTCGCCAACCAGGTGCGGGCGGTTCTGCGGAAGGCCGACCATCCGAGTACCGCCGCCGGCACCGCCGAGGCCTGGCGCACCCAGCGGGACCACTGGCTCGATGCGCTCGACCCGCGCAATATGCCGGAGTTCAGCGACACCGACATCCGGGAGCTCATCGACTTTTTGGCCGAGTCCGGGCCGAGTAGCGCCTCACGCCTCGGCGCACCGGAATGGGGCAGGCTGGTGGACGACCTGACGCCGGCCCTGCTGTTCAGTACCCGCTGACGGCAACCCGTGCGCCCGAATTCCCGCCCGTGCAGCATCCGAGGAGAACACCATCTTTGATTCCGGCCAACTCTTCAGTCATACCGACTGGGACGCCATCGAGGCGACCGAGCATCCCGGCGTGACCGGCCTGGCACTCTGGCGTACCAAACAGTTCGGCGGCCTGCGCCTGCGGATGGTCGACTACAGCGCGGGTTACCTCGCCGACCATTGGTGCGAGCGGGGACATGTGCTGCTGGTGCTCGAGGGCTCGCTGGCCACCGAACTGCGTGACGGCAGTGTTGTGCAGCTGGCGGCCGGCCAGAGCTATGAAGTGGCCAACGCCGTTGACCCGCACCGCTCGAGCACCACAACCGGGGCGCGGCTGTTCATCGTGGACTAGATCATCGCGAAGTTGTGCAGCGTCGAGTAGCCCATGGTGAATCAGGCGTGCCCGTCGAGGTTCAGCTCCTCCGGGTCGACCTCGATGTCGCCCACGTCGTCCGGCCCTCCCGTGCCCGGCAGCACGTTCACGTCGGCGGAATCGACATCAGGGTCTGCGGCGAGCGCCGCGGTATCGGTTCCCTCGTTTTGTTTCGCCTGGATGTCCCGGTCATTGGTGTCGGCGTAGTCGTCCCCACCGGAGCCGGGAGGGTTTGTCGCCTGCGTGTCATCACTCATACCCAAAACGTAATCCTCAGCCCCTGCCGACTGCGAGTCATTGCACTGATGAGCGGAGCCTGCAAGGCGGCGCGGAATTCGATCATTGGGTAAATAGTCCGCTAGGATCGCCGCACACCCGCTCACGGGCCGGAACCCCTGCACGAGTCATCCACTCATCTGCACTTCAATGAAGAAGGTCGCTATGAAAAACCACACCGCACTGCTCGAAGCGTCCGCCGTGATGATTGTTATGGGTGTTGTCGCCCTGGTGGCCACTTTCACCTTCCCGTACCTGTCTGCCCTCGTCTGGCTTGCCGTTGTGTTGCTCGGGCTCGCCACGGTGCCCCCGCTGCTGCGGCGTTCGCAGCGCATCGCGGTGGCCGGCCCCCACAGCAGGAACACCCTCTAACACCTTCCTGCCGCGCTGCCGCCAGTCCCCGTTGCGGTTCAGCGCGACGTGGCAAACCCGCATCATCACCGATACCCAGCCGAAATTCGGCAACCGCGGTGTAACGATGGAGCTATCGCCATTGTTCGAGGTTGCCCCGTGTTCACTCGACCCGGATCCGCCTCGGCTGAGATGAGGTAGAGCCGTGCGTGTGCTTGTCGACCTGAACCGCTGCCAGTCGTACGGGCAGTGTGTGTTTTCCGCCCCGAACGTTTTCCGGATGACCGTTGGTGAAGCCCTGGAGTGGGATTACGAACCGGATGCTGCCGAGGACGGCCGTCTCGATCGTGCCAGGCACGCCTGCCCGGTGCAGGCAATCACCCTCGCCGCCGTTGCGGAAACGGCCGTAGCGCGATGAGCGCACCCGCGCAGCCGAACACCCCGGACAGGGTTGTTATCGTCGGCGCCTCACTCGCCGGCCTTCGGGCAGCCGAACACCTCAGGGAGCTGGGATTCTCCGGCTTGCTGCACGTGGTTGGTGATGAAGCGCTGCACCCGTACGACCGCACGCCGCTGTCCAAGGCCCTGCTGCACCGACAGGTGGCACCGTCGCGCTTCCGACTGGTGGCGAACCCCGACCTTGACGTGCGGTGGATGCTCGGCACGGCGGCAGCCGCCCTGCACCTCGAACAGCGCCGGGTGGTGCTCACCGACGGCAGCAGCCTCGACTACGACCGGCTGGTGATCGCCACCGGCCGCAGGGCGAGGCCATGGCAGCATCCCGGCCAGGCCGGTTTCGAGGGGGTGCTCACCCTGCGCAACCTGGCCGACGGCGAGGCGCTGCGTACCCGGCTGCTCGAGAACCCGGGCCCCCTTGTTATTGTTGGCGCTGGGTTCATCGGCTCCGAGGTGGCCTCCGCCGCTCGGGACCTCGGCGTGGAGGTGACCGTTGTCTCCCGCGGGCAGTCCCCGCTCGACGGGGCCCTCGGGAACACGGTGGGCACGGCGATCGCCGCGCTGTACAGCACCAACGGTGTCGACCTCCGGCGCGGCGTCTCCGCCACCGCGCTGCACGCCGATGCGAACAACCGGGTCACCGGGGTGCAGCTCGCCGACGGCACCGTGCTGCCGGCCTCGACGGTACTGGTCGCCACGGGCACCCTGGCGAATGTGGAGTGGCTGGCCGGCAGTGGCCTCGACAGCATCGGGGGTGTGGCCGTCGACGGTGCACTGCGGGCGTTGACAGAACAGGGAACGCCGAGCGCCGACATCGTCGCGGCCGGGGATGTGACCCGCTGGACCTCCGCGGCCGCGGGCAACCCGCTCGTGGCGACGGAGCACTGGGGCAACGCCGTGGTGCAGGGCCGGCAGGCCGCCGAGACCATCCTCGGTTATCCGGACCCCGACCCGGCAGCCGTTCCCCTGCCAAGCTTCTGGTCTTCGATGTTCGGCGTCACCATCAAGTCGGTCGGGGTTGCATCCTTCGGCGACGAGGTCGCGGTGGTGCAGGGCTCACTCGCCGAGAACAAGGCGGTGCTGGTCTACGGGCGCGAGGGACGTACGGTCGCCGCCCTGACCCTGGATGCTCCGCGGGACCTGCCGTTCTACGCCTCGCTGGTGGAAAACGGTGCCCCGTTCCCGCCCCGCCTCGGCATTCCCGAGAAAAATCGCCAAGGCTCGACAGAGCCGCAGCCCGCCTTGTTCCCCGCACGTGCCGTGAGCGCCCCGTCGCGCGCCCCGGCACCGGCGGCCGACCGCGCGGTCGACGACGCCCTTCGCCCCGTCACGATCGGACCCTGAACGGGCCCCTCGACCCGCCCCGGGCTGCCGGGCGGTACAGGGCGGCAGCCTTGCAGCATCCTTCGCACCACCACATTTCACCCACAGAATTCAGGAGGACCCCGTGGCCAACGACACCACATTCTCAGAACTTCTCGCCCCTGACAACCGCGCGGACCCGCACCCGTTGTGGGCACAGCTGCGCAGCGAGCCGGTCTCCCGCCAGCAGGACGGCACCTGGGTCATCACCGGGTACAACGAAGTGCGCGCGCTCGCCGCGGACCCCCGCATCAGCGCAGACCCGCGCACCGGGCTGCCGTCCGAGATCGCCGAGCAGATGAGCGGCCAGATGTCGGGCAATTTCGTTGTTGAGGATCCGCCGGAGCACGACCACGACCGGGCCCGCGCTATGCGCCATTTCGGGCCCCCGCACCGCCCCGGTTTTGTCGCCTCCCTCGAGAAGTCGATCCAGCGCTACGTTGATGCCTCGCTCGACCGGCTGCGCGGGACAACCAGGATGGATGTCGTCGCCGACTTCTCCTATCCGCTTCCGGTGAACGTCATCTGCGATGTGCTCGGGGTGCCGGGGGAGGACGAACCGAAATTCTCGGAGTGGACCACCGCCATCTCGCTGCAGGCCTCCCCGGATGCCCGGATGGACGAGGAGACCTCCGCGAAGGCCAACTGGGCGTCCCAGCAGGCCGGCGCCTACATGTACGCCCTGGTGCAGCGGCGCAAGGTTGACCCGGCAGACGACATGATCTCCGGTATGGTCAACGACACCTCCGAGGGTGGCCGCCTCACCGACCAGCAGATTGTCAGCAACGCCATCATCCTGTTGATCGCCGGGCATGAGACCACGGTCAACGCAATCAGCAGCGGGATCCTGCTGCTGTTGCGCAACCCACAGCAGCGTGCGCTGCTCGCGGAGCATCCCGAGCTGATGCCCGGCGCTTTCGAGGAGATCCTGCGGCTGGAGCCCCCCGTGCAGTTCCGCGACCGCCGCACAAGCGCGGACATCGAGATCGGGGGAGTGACCATCCCCAAGTTCTCCACGGTGCAGCTGTCGTACGCGGCGGCGAACCGCGACCCGAACCGTTTCGCAGACCCGGACCGGTTCGATCCGCAGCGCGCAGACAACCAGCACCTCTCCTTCAACACGGGCCTGCATTATTGTTTCGGTGCGCCGCTTGCCCGGCTGGAGGGCATCCTCGCGCTGAATTCATGGCTGCGCCGGGTGGAGAACCCGCGGCTGGTGGTCGACCCGCCGCCCTACCGGCAGAGCGCAGCGCTGCGCGGCCCGAGCGAACTGCTGGTCGATTTCGACCGCATCCGGTAGCCCCGGCTCCGCTGGCCGCCTGCCCGGCTCGCTAGGGTGGGCGGCATGCCGCTGCGTCCCGTGACCGAGATCCCGACGATCCTCGAGGGCTTCGCCGACCCCCGCGCCGAGACGGTCACGGTGGGGCGGATGCTGCTGCCCGGGTTCAGCCATTACCTGCGGGTACTGTTTCCCGCAATGGGTGCGGACGGCGCCCCGCTGCGCTGGAGTGCCCTCGCACCCGGCAGCATCACGGCGCAGACCCAGTGGTGGGACGTGGTGGAGACCGGCGACCCGTCGGACCCACGGTGGGCGGAGATCACCACCCCGCCGATGGGAACGATGGATGCTGCGACCTCGGCCGCCCTCGCCGGGCTGCTCTCGAGGCACACCTTCCCGCCGGGGGAGTGCTACTTCCTGGTCTGGGAGGGCTCCGCGGGGCTCCGACCCTGGGTGGCCGGGGCGGCGAGCATCCTGGTCGCCCCGAACGCGCGACGCATGCACGTTCTGGCCGGCGCCCTCGATGATGCGCCGGAATCACCCACGGAAGATTCCCGGCACTGCAGCCCGCTCTGGTGGATCGCCGCGGACGGGTCGTGGTGTGTGGGCAACGACCTGTACGGGCGCAGCGTGTACGTCGGCGGTGACCTCGCGCTCGTCCAGGCGATCATGCGCTCCGGGGCAGTCGAATCCGTTGTTGTCGACCCCCGGCAGACGGTGTATCCGGAAGACCACTGAGCAGACAGCAGGTCAGGGTGAAGGCAACCGCAATTCCGGCCGGGTCTTCTGCACGGCGGCGAGCACCTGGTCGACGGCCTCCCGCACCAGGGGATCCTCCGGGCGCTCCCCGTCGGCGGCGAGCGCCGAGACTGCCTGCCGGCTGAACCGGTTCCAGTCGCCGGCACCGGCGACCAGGGCTCGTTGCGGTGCAAGCAGGGCGGCGCGACGTAACCACGGGTCGCTTCCCCGCGCCCACCGCTCGAGGGCCAGGAACGCCCGGGCACCATGGGGCGGTGCGAGTGCGTCGGCCAGCGGTCCGATCACATCGATGGCGAGCGGATCAACCAGGACGCGCAGCCCCGCGGTGCGCACAAATCCCTCGAGCCTGGTCAGGTCGGAGCCGAGCAGCAGCGGGAGGTTCGACTGCAGCAGCACGATGGCCGCCAGTCGCCTCTCGTACACGGGTTCCGCCCACAGTTCGGACGCCAGGGCAGTCACCTCGTTGTGGCCGAGTCCCGGGTAGCGTTTCTGCGCGTCCCGGATCGTGCCGCGCACGGCGCCCATGGACGCACCGTAGAACCGCAGAGTGCCGCCGAGGCGCTCCTGGTCGTCTTCGGCCCGGTACCAAGACCCCTCGCGCTGCAGCGCGGCATCCACAAATTCGCCCGGCTCGCTCACTCCACCATTCTGGCGGGAAACAGTGGTGGGGATGCTGCAGCGCCGACGCTACCGCCACACCCGGTGCTACGTATTCCTCTCCCGGATACGTCGGGTACGATTCCCCCAACAACCACGGGAGTCTTCAGATGTCCAGTTATGTGTACGGCGGCGCCGCCGATATCGACCGAGCGATCGCCCTTCTTGTCGACCTGGACAACGCACAGCGCAATGCGCTCGCCGTGTTGCAGATCGACGAGGCCATCGACGAGCTGCAGCAGGAGTTTGTGAAGGCGAACGCCGATGCGAACTACCGTCCGAGCAACGACTTCATTGGCCGCCTCAGCGGGTACCTCGACATGGCCGACGACCACGAGAACCCCCAGCTCAGCTGAGCAAAGGGGGCCTGGCGCACAAAGTCAGCGACCGCCGCCGCGCTTGCGGTTGCGGGCCTGCAGCGCACCACGGGAGTGCTTCACCTGCGGCTTTTTCGGTTTGGCCGCCTTCGGTGCCTGGCCGGAGGACGCGCCGGGAGCTTTTTTCGCCGGCGCGGGGCTCGCGGATGCATCGGGGGCTGTGGCCTTTGTGCCGGGAAGCCCGACGGTGGCCCGGGAGCTCGCCGCCGTGCGACCGCGCACGATTCCCACAAACTCTTCCATGTCGGCCGTCAGCCCGTCGGCCATCCAGACGATGGCGATCTCCGTCGTTGCAGCATCCACCAGCGGCCGCGCCACCACGTCCTTGCGGGCGTGCAGGCGGGCGATCGACTGCGGGACCTTGAGCAGTCCGACTCCGGCAGCGACCAGTTCAACGGCGTCCGCGACCGAATCCGGGTTCACCACAACGGTCTCGTCCCGGATGTCGTCGAGGGTGAGTTCCTCAAACAGGGCGATCGGGTGGTCCTTCGGCGCGACGATGACCGGAACCTCTTTGTAGAGCGGGATGATGCTGAGGCCGTGCTCCTTGACCGGCAGGCGCACAAAAGCCAGGTCGGCGATTCCGTCCCGCAGGATGCTGACCGTTTTGTCTTCTTCGACCGGGCGTACCTTCAGTTCCACCCCGGGGTGACGTGTTTCCCAGGCGGTGGTCCATTTGCCGATCGTGACCCCGGGGACAAAAGAAATACTGAGGGTTGCCGGCAGCGCGGCTGCATCAAGCTCTGCCTGGGCCCGCGCAGACTCGGCCTCGATCCGGGGGAGCGCATCGCTGAGCAGTTGCTCGCCGGCTGCGGAGAGTTTGGTTCCTTCTGCCGCCCGGTCGAAAAGCTCGACACCGAGTTCGGCCTCGAGGGATTTCACCGAGGTGCTCAACGCCTGGCGCGAGATATTTAGTGATTTTGCGGCGCGGGTGAAGTGCAATTGTTCGGCGACAGCGACAAAATGCTTCAGGAGGGTGACGTCCACGGGCGTCCTTTCATAACTCCCGCGCGTATCGCGGTCAAAGGGACAGGTTACGCTGTCAGGATGAATCAGGAACGATCGCCGCAGTCCATGAAGCCGGCGACCGCCGCACAAAAGCTGGGAATCTACCTTCCCGCAGCACCGGAAGATTTCCAGCACGGCACGGTTAGCCGTGACTTTCTGAACAAATTGCTGGCCACCCCGCCGGAATGGCTTGTGCAGCTTCGCTTGACCGGCCCCCACCCCCGCCAGATCGTCGCGAGCAAACTCGGTGTTTCCGCATCCGGCCTTGCCCGCGGCGGTGTCACCGATCCCCTCACAACCGCAGAGATCCAGGAGCTCCTCGCCAGCCCGCCCGAATGGTTGGTGCGCGAGCGAGCAACCCAGGCCGGTGTGCGTGAAGAGCAGAAGCGCATCAAGGAGCGCGACGCCCTCAAGCGCGAGGAAGACGCGCAGTAACCAGTGATGGATGCGGCGGGCTGAGTTAATCTCGACCCGCCGTATACACCTGCATAATTTGTTGTGCAACCCCGTGTTTTCGCTCTCCCCGTGCACTTTACTAATGACGTTCGCGATGTTGGGGATGGACAGAAGTTGAGGATGTGGGAGCCGAAGTGACCATCGTGCACACACCTCTTCTGCCTCGGTCCTAATCCCGACGGGCAACGCCCAAGTCGAAACCCGTGAGGAATTCGGCTTCTCTGGCCGTGCGGGCGACTCCTCGAGTCGACCAAGCGGCCAGCAGGCAGCCCTCGCACGCAGGGTGCACGAATGCTCATCCACAGAATGTTCCGAAAGGACGGCACCAGTTCGGGCAATGGCGCTCGAATGGCACGGTTTCGGTTGGCGTTGCCAGCACATTCACCGGGTGGGGAACCAGTTCGTCACCACACGCACAGCCCCTTCAACCTAGGACTAAGGCCACGGATGTCGTTTGGACTTCGGGACCTGTAAAGTCCGGGCGGAAGGGGCTTTGCGCTGGGCTGCGCAGCTATGACTTCGGTGAGGAGCATCCCATCACAAAAAACTGGACTCCACTGTCCCGGGTGTTCCTCGGGATCAGCATCCTCGGCCTGATCACCACCTGGGCCTTCAATATTGCGTCGATGCAACAAGGTCGCAACTACCTGGGAGACTGGCTGAACAGCGGCCCTTCCGTGTCCTCCCTCACCGCCGATCTGCTGATCGCGGTCGTCGCCGGCAGCATCCTCATCGTGGTCGAGGCACGCCGGCTCGGTATCAGGCACAGCTGGCTCTATATCGTGCTGACATTTTTCGTCGCCTTCGCGTTCGCCTTCCCGCTGTTCCTGGCCGTACGCGAGAGGAAGCTGGAGCAACGGCGTCGCGAAGGGGCCGCGGCACTGCCCGGCAAGCCCTAGAAACCGCCGACGCGGTGGCCGTACCGTCGCGCTATGCCTGCCAAACATCGTTCGACCGAACCCCCGCGCATTGCGACGTCGAGCCGGGTGCGCGACCAACCCGCGCTGACCACGGCTTCCGGGCGAAGCTGGCTTATCACCGGCGGTCTCCTCGCGGTTATCGCCCTTGCCGTATTGGTGCCGATGATTCCGCTCGAGCCGCCGGGGGTCGCACTCACCAGCGTCGCACTGATCGTGGTGCTGTATGCCGGGATGCTCGCCGCCCTGGCGCTGCCGCTGGGAAAACGACGCCTTGGAGTGATGGCCTGGGGCATGATCCTGATCGCTGTTGTCGCCCTGGTGGGTGTGGGCATCGTGGCCTCCGAACAGTGGGGCATTTTCGGCTGAGCGCACGCGTCCGCTCGCCTCCCCGTCTACCCACCCGCACCGTTCAGAAAGGCAGGACAGATGGCTCTCACCTCGTCGCTCGAGACCGAGCGCAAATACGACGTCGACGAGACCATCCAGGTTCCCGACCTGAGTGGTCTGGGAACAGTGGAAACGGTCGAGCCGGTCACCCTCCGCGCGGTCTACTACGATTCCGCGGACGGACGGCTCGCCGCGCGCCTGGTGACGCTGCGCCGCCGCACCGGGGGAGCGGACGAGGGCTGGCATCTCAAAACCCCGTCTGAGGGTGGCCGCACCGAGCATCACGTGCCTCTGGGCGCCGGCGTCGAGGGTCCCCCCTCGGCCATCCTCGATCCGGTTCGCGTCCTGCTGCGCCGCCACGATGTAGTGGAAATTGCCCGGCTGAACACCCAGCGCACCCGTATCATCCTGCGCGGCGATGCCGGGGAGGACCTGGCCGAAATCGCTGACGACCTTGTCTCGGCAACCGATGTGCGGACGGGCATCCTGCGCCTCTGGCGGGAATGGGAAGTGGAGCTTCTGCCCGGGGCGCCCAGCGCTCGGCACCCGAGGGAAGCCCTGCTGGATGCGGTCGAGGAGAAACTCCTCGCCGCCGGTGCCGTGCCCGCGGCGAGCGCGTCGAAGCTTGCGAGGTCCATGGGCCGCACCAGCCTCTCCCCGGACGGCGGCCACGTTCGGCTCGACTCCGTCTCCGGCGCCAGCCCGGCGCTCGAGGTAGCTTCCGTTGTGCTGGCTGACCTGCTTGAGCGGGTGCTGGCGGTCGATCCGCTTGTACGCCGGGATGAACCGGATGCGGTCCATACGATGCGGGTCCTGGTGCGGCGGCTGCGCTCCGTACTCGGGGCCTTCGGCGAGATCTTCGATCCCACGGTCACCGACGGCGTGCGGGAGCACCTTGGCCAGCTGGGGGATGTCCTCGGCAGCGCCCGCGACACCGAGGTGCGGCGCCAGCGGGCGGTCGAGGCGATCGCCGCCGTCAGCGACAGCCCCGGCCGGGATGATGAGCGAGCGAACCCGAACCGGGCTGTCGTCCTGCAGCGACACCTCGTTGATGATGCGCTCGGCGAGTACGGCGCCCACTTCAACGAACTCAGCGAGTTCCTCAGCAGCGACAGTTACTTCGACCTGCTCGACGAACTCGAGCTGTTGGTCGCCAGGCCCCCGGTCACCACCCTCGCGATGGCACCGGCCAAATCCGTACTGCGCCGGGCCGTGCGTCGCGAGGTCACGCGTGCCCGCAGCCGACTGAAGGCCGTCGATGCCCGAGGTGCCTCCACGGCTGCGCCGGTGGATGCCGCAGGTCTTGAGGCCCTGCACAGTGCCCGCAAGGCCGTGCGACGCCTGCGTTACCTGTCAGAGGCGCTGAGCGGAGACGGGGCGCCCGTGTTTGGGGGGAAGACAGTGGCGTTGGGGGATGCCGCGAAGCAGCTGCAGGATGCCATCGGAGAGCATCGTGATGCCACCCTGTTCATCGCGCACCTCGATGTGCTGGCGCGTGAAGCGGTTGAAGCTGGGGAGGATGCTGCCGGCTACGACACACTGGCGGAGCGCGAACGACACAACGCCGATGCCGCCCTGTCTGGACTTGTGAAAAACATCGGCACCCTCACCTCCGCGGCACACGCCTGATCGAGGGGTGCGGGATCGGGCAGGAGCACTGGCCGGCGGTTACTACCATGGGCGTATGTCATTGCCACAGGTGTGCGTCTGTTATGTCCTCCGCACCACTGCGGACGGAGCCGACCAGGTGTTACTCGGACGCAAAAAAACCGGGCTTGGCCGTGGTCGGCTGGTGGGTCCCGGAGGAAAACTCGAACCGGGAGAGAGCCCGGTCGAGGCCATCGTGCGCGAAGTCGCGGAGGAAGTCGGACTCATCATCGATCCGCTCAGCCTCGAGCTGGTGGGGGAGCTCGATTACCCTTTCCCCCACACTCCATCCTGGAGCCAGAAATCCTGGGTGTTCCAGACCCGCACTTTTTCGGGGTTGCCGCGCGAATCCGATGAACTGGATCCGCAATGGGTCGATGTTGACCGTATCCCGCTCGAAAAAATGTGGGACGACGCGAAGTACTGGCTTCCCGCGGTCCTCCGCGGGGAGACGGTCAGGGCGACCTTCAGCTTCGCCGCGGATGGGCGCACGGTGGAGAAGTCCGACCATCCGGCGTTCGCGGAACGTTAACCGCGATCCGGAGGCATCAGTCGAGGATCCGGAAGTCCCGGTCACCGACGGGCGCAAGGTCCACCACGTCGACCGCGGTGACGCGTGCCCAAGTCGGTCCTGACCCTAACCACTCGATCATGCGCCGCACGGTGGCTTCGTCGCCTTCGACTTCCGCCATTACGGTACCGTCGCCCAGGTTGCGGACAAATCCTGCCGCACCAAGACGCACGGCGACCGATTGGGCGTGATATCGAAACCCAACGCCCTGCACTTCGCCGTGGACAATTGCCTGCTTGCGGACCATTTCTCCATTGTGCACCGGCGCGAACACAACCGCGGTGTTTCCCGCTGCATATTTCGGCCGCGAAAATTCGCCGGAAAAGTTCCCCGAAACCGATTGATCCTCGCTAAGGTCGCTAGATTGCTATCGAGGGGGATTGATGCGTGCCGGCTTCGCTGTGATCGCTTTTCGTACGTCCTCGGTATTGCCGGGAGGAACTAGTCGCATCCTGGAGATTGCGGTGGAACAGCTGGACGGCCACGGCCGTGCGGAGGACAGCTGGAGCGCACTGCTTGGCGCCACCAACCGCAACGGCGGACCAGGTGAGACAGATGCCGGAACCACTTTCGCCGAGGTTATGCCCACCCTGTTCGACCTCCTCCGTGGGCGGGTGCTTGTAGCCCACAATGCCGGGGCGAGTGTCTTGTTCCTCGAGACAGAACTCGAGCGGGCAGGGCTGCGACTTCCCGAGCGGCCCCGCGTACTCAGCACCATGAGGTTCGCGCGTCTTTTCTCCCCGACATCCGGGCGCTCGCTGGCTTCCTGCTGCGGTGCAGCGGGGATCACCGACGTGCAGCTCAACGAAGACGCCGACGAACCGGCTGCCGCCGTGGCCTCTGCCACCGCCGCACTGGCGCGACGGTACGGTTCAGAAGCACTTCTGGCCGAAGCATGGGGCACCAGCGTCGCCTCGGTCGACGTGTTCCCCTGGCCGGTGCCGGTACCGCACGGCCAGGCGGGCGGTACACCGGCGGTATCCCGACCGTTCAGGCCGTCGAGTGCGCCGGTGTTCAGTGTGGGTTCAGACCCGGGAAACTTTCTCCACAGCACCGCACAGCGGTTGTCGGCCTATGTCGGCCCGGCGGCCCATCTCGACTACCTCGCCCTGGTGGACGACTGCCTCACCGCCGGTGAAATCCACCCCCCGGCGGCCACGGCGTTGGCGGCGACGGCGGAGTCCCTCGGCATCAGCCATTTTGTCAGTGAGACTCTGCACCGGGAGTATTTCGCTGACCTCGTCCATATTGCCCGCGCCGCCCGGGAGTTGGATACTTCCCACCTTGTGCCCCTCGTGGCTGTGGGGCACCTGCTCGACCTGCCGGCCAGTGTTATCGCCGAAACGATTGCCGCGGCCAATGCGGAGGTCCACTCCGGACAAAAACAAACGCTGTCCGGCCCCGGCGGCAACTGGGCTCTGCACCAGCTGGGATCCGACCCCGCGGTCGCCTCCTCGTCACCGACGGATCAGGACGGCGCCATACGGTTGCCGCCGCGACATTTGGCACCGCGCGCCGGCGGGATCGTTTTCTGATCGCCTGCGCCCGTCCGTACGCCCGCCCTTCTTGGGGCGCCGGAGAAGTGCGGGGAGATGGCCACCCGCCGCAAGGTGCAGTTCACCCCCAGCCAAACGCAGTATTCTCCTCTATTAGTCCTTGATTGAGAGTGAGCGGATGCACGAGAGTACGACCCCCGCAACGCCGTACGAAGTGCTCGGCGTCAGTTCTGCCGCGACTATGGACGATCTGAGGCGCGCCTACCGCAGGCGTCTGCGGGAAACCCATCCGGACACCGGCGGCGAGGCCATCGCATTCCACTCCGTGCAGGTCGCCTGGTCACTCATCGGGACGCCGGAAGACCGCGCATCGTTCGACAGCGCGCACGTTCGAAGCCCCGGTGGTGTCGCCTCCGAACCCACGGGAAGCGCCTCGACCGGTTCGTCACCGTTCGGCCCCTCCTCAGACATGGGCGCAGCATCCGCCAGGACGACAGACTCGGAGCCAACCGCGCGCTCCTACGGTCACCCGGGAGGCTGGAACCGGGAAGAGTACTTCGCCTTGATGCGCGAGTGGGTCGGCCGCGGCGCCAAAATGGAGAATCCCTACGACGCGGCGATGGTCCGCTCGGCACCCCGGGAGATTCGCCACCTGCTCGCAGATGCCGTCGCCGAAGAAGACACCGCGCGGACGCTCTCCAACCTCGGTATCGCGTATACAAACTGGCATGATGTGGTCTCGGACATTGCCCCTCCCGGTCCCGAACAGAAGATCGACCACGTGGTCCTCGGGCCCACGGGACTGTTCGCCCTGTTGTCCGAGGATTGGGGCGGCTCGTTACAGGTGCGCAAGGGCGAAATCGTGAGCGACATGCTGGGCATCGGGGAACGCCCGATTGCCTCATTGGTGCGACGGGTGAAGTCGCTGGGCAAGGGCGCAAAGGTCAAATTCACCGCGTACGCGATCATTGTCCCGGACGGCACAACGGCCGAATCCCTCGCAGTGGTAGGCCGGGAGCGCGGTGTCCCCACTGTTGTGGTGCAGAAATCGCGCCTGCACGAACTGCTCGAGCTGGGACTGCCCGGCACAAGCCGCCTCGGTGCGGATGAGATTTTCTCCGTCCGAGAGCGCCTTCAGCGAAACATTCGATTTATTTAGCCCGCCGATGCCAAATCCGGCGGCTCTGATGCAGCGCCGGGTGGGATGGGCTCAAGCGAGTCGGGCCTGGACCTCGGCCAGTGATGGGTTCGTCGCGCTGCTTCCGTCGGGGAACAGCAGGGTTGGCACGGTCTGGTTTCCGTTGTTCACCGAGGCAACAAGCTCTGCGGTGCCTTCGACTTCCTCGATGTTCACTTCGGTGTACGCAACACCGGCCTTGTCCATCTGCTTTTTAAGGTTTTTGCAATAGCCGCACCAGCTTGTGGTGAACATCGTGACGGAGCCGGCAGAGGGGACGAATGTTGCGGAAGTCATTCCCCTAACCTACGGGGATTCGCCCCGGGGCGCTGGAGCCGACGGCCCCGGCGGGAGTTGGTCGAAAAAATTCAGGACCGATCCCCAGTTTCGGGAAGAAATTGGGGCCGGCTGTGTTGCACAGTGTAGAGATGTCGCCGTCAGCGGCTCCTCACCCCGCACCAGCACCCGAAAGTATCCGAATGGCCGACAGTTCCCCACCAACAACGCCCATTGAGGTACTTGGAAACCTGCTGCGCCGCCCGGCGTCCGGCACCTGGACGGCATTGTCGTACGGGAAACCCGGCGGGTTCCGTCGCCGGCAGTACCTCGATCGCCTCCGTGGTCTTGCTCCTCTCGACCGGGATGCCTCGACCGGTGTGGTTGCGGCCGAACCCGAGGACGCGGAACTCCGACGGCCGCTGGCGGCGGCTGTGGCCGAGGAGGAAGCAGCACGAATCCTTGCGACGCTGGGCGTTTCCTACACGGTGTGGCACGATGTGGCGACCGACGCAGCCGGCGCGCGCGCCGACCTAAAAATCGACCACGTCGTCCTCGGGCCGACAGGGATCTTTGCTGTCCTGTCGGCGGACTGGGGAAGTGCGCTGACCCTGCGCAAAGGAGAACTTGTCAGCGCAGGTATACGCCGCGGTGACAAGCCGCTTCGCTCGCTGTATCAAAGGGCGCAGCACTTTGCACGCACCACCGGTGTGCACTTCAACGCATTGATGATGGTAGTTCCGGACGAGTCGGTTGCCGTTCCCCTTGCGGTAGCCAACCGGCGACATGGCTGCCCCACGCTGCTGGTGGGTCGTTCCTGGTTGCCCGAAGTCCTCCAAACCAAGATGGGCGGCATGACCGTCACCAGCGACGACGAACTTCTTGCCGCCCGGCTCCGGCTGGGGGAGTCCATCCACTTCGTCTGACCGTCATCGCTGTCAATGCGCTGCGATCTCGAAGTTTGGGGACAAGACAGGCCGTCGCTTTATTAAAGTGAAGACATGAGCGAGACACCAGCAGGAACAGAGGGGCCACCGGCGACGGGTGCGGGACGGGAGCACTACACCGGGTCGTTCACCTTCCACGATCCGTCCCAGAAACCGTCGGTATTTCGGAAAACCCGCACTCTGATTGCAAAGAACCCGACGGCGGACCGAGTGTATAAAACCGGTGTCGGGCTGACCGGTGCAGGTGCTGTGGCTCTCGGCGTTATCCTCATTCCGCTACCCGGCCCCGGCAGCCTGATCGCCCTCGGCGGCCTGGCCATTCTCGGCACAGAATTTGCCGGCGCGAAAAAAGCCAGCGGTGCGGCCAACGCGGCCGCCAAAAAAGCATTCGAAAAGGCGAAGGAGGTTCGACGCAATCGTCGTGACGCCACCGCCGGTAAGGCACAATCCTCGGAGTAGCAGCACTGATCCAGTGCCGGCACAGGCGCCTCTAGACTCGCACTGTGACCACACTCTCTTCCACCACCACCATCATTACCGCCTCCGGCAGCCTGCGCACCGTCGGCGACTACCGGGGTTCAGTGTTGCTCATCGTCAACGTTGCATCGCGATGCGGCTTCACCAGCCAATACGCCATTCTCGAGCAATTGCAGGCGAAGTACGGTGATCGCGGCTTGCAGGTCCTCGGCTTCCCTTGCAACCAGTTCGGTGGGCAGGAACCGGGTACCAACGAGCAAATCGCCGAGTTCTGCAGTACAACCTTCGGTGTGAGTTTCCCGGTCTTCGACAAGATCGAGGTCAATGGTGCGCAGCGCCATCCGTTGTACGCAGAACTGACCACGGTTGCCGATGCCGACAGCACATCGGGCGATGTTGGCTGGAATTTTGAAAAGTTCCTGGTCGCGCCCGACGGTGAGGTGGTCGCCCGGTTCCGGTCTGCAACGCTGCCGGATGCCGCCGAAGTGGTCACCGCTCTGGAACAGGTGCTGCCCCACTAGATCCGGTGACCAGCGGCTCAGCCGATACGCGCAACGGAGACCGTTATCGCGGCCCCCTCGCCGAGACCACTGTGGAGAAGGTGTTGGGAGATTTCGTCGTGGACGCGTCGGCAGACATCCGCGGCGGATTCGTGGTCGCTGACACCGATCCGAACATTGACGTCGACACCGTCGTCCGTGGACTCGACCCGCACCGTCTGCGGCAGCACAATGTCACCGCCGGCGGCATCCGAAGAATCGCCTGCGGTGCCGCCAACAGTGGGTGTGAGGAACTCCACTGTTTTCCCGACCACCGCTGCGGCGCTGTCCAGCAGGACCGGCCGGGCGGAATAGAGCACCTGCACGCCGGGTACGGTGCCCACGATGACGGCAAGGTCAGCGGCAAGGTCGGAAGGAAGCGTGGTCATGGCAGCTCGATTCCATCGTCCGGCTCTGCGCGGTGGAAGAGCACGTCGTGCACGGTGACGTTGATGGCAGAAATAGTCAACTCGGTGTGTTTGAGAAGTTCGGTGTAGATCGCCTTGCGCACGGAATCGGCGACTTCGGTGATGCGGGTACCCCACAGCACGCTGACCTCCACGTCGACGGAGATGGGTTCGCCGGGTACGGTGACGTCGCCGGTGAGCCGGCAGCTCCCCACCAGTACACCACCGACCGCATCCCCGGCGGCACGGATCATGCCGCGCACCGCGCCTTCCGTGATGGTCAGGTGTGCGGTGGGTGAAGGGTGGTGCACGGGGATGTTGCGGCCGGCGCGCGCATCACGGCCGATGCTGTTGATGATGCCTGAGATCCAGCTTTCGTCGCGGGGGGCCTCAGCGAGAGCCTCGGCCTCAAGCATCCCGAGGGAAATCGTCCTCAACCGACCGAGTGCCTCCAGTGCGATCTGGCAGGCGGGGGATTCGTCGATGGAGGCAATCGCCGGCAGGCAGTTGTGGTCGAGGTAGTCGCTCAGTTCCTCGATGGTGTGGCCGTCAAGGTCGTCGGACCCGGCCGGTTCCGTGCTGTCGACCCGGCGGGGCACGATCGGTTCGTCAGAGAACGTCATCGCCATGCCTCCATCTCGATCATCAGGTTTTTCCGTGCACGGGACAGCAACCCTCGAACGGTTGACGCCGGTAGTTGCAGTTGTTGAGCAATTTCGTCGTAACTGTACCCTGCCACCTCTTTGAGTACCCAGCACTGCCGCTGCTGCTCGGGCAGGCCGGACAGCGCCTGTGACAGCGCCTCCTGCTGGGAGTGGGCTTCGGCAATTCGCGGCGGCGTGGTGTGGTCGGGCACGGGAAGCTCGATGGTGTCGATGTCCCCGTGGTCACGCCGGGCGCGCACACGGTCGATGCCCTTGTGGCTGACGATACGCATCAACCAGGACTTGACGACTGAGGCATCCTGCAGCTCGTCCAGTCGCTGCCAGGCGGTGATAAATGCCTCCTGGACCACGTCGTCCGTTTCGTCGGTCGAGCCGAGCACGCGGGTGGCGTAGGCGCGCATCAGCGGGCCGTATCGTCGAACGAGAACTTCAAAAGACCGGATATCACCGTCAATGGCACGACCGACCAGCGTACGGTCGTCCGCGGTATCGAGGGACGGCCTCGGCGGGAGTGCAGCCAGTTCCGTTACCCCTCTCAGTACCGGTCGAAATCTTTTTTAATCCGTTGGGATCCTGTGTGACGAACCCTGGGCAGGATACGTCCTAGTAGTGACTATCCCATAAAGCCCCCACCCGGGGGCGCCAAGGCAAGGAGCTTGACTTCATGACGAACCCGACCGTTACCCCCACCACCACCTCTGCCAAGGCCGCCGCGAGCGGAACTGCTAACGCCGGCTCCACTCCCACAAACGTCCAGACGGCAAACGGTAAAACCGTAATCAACGACGGAGTTGTCGCTAAAGTCGCCGGCATCGCGGCCCGCGACGTCGTCGGTGTACACGCCCTCGGTGGAGGAGCAGCTCGTGCCCTCGGCGCCATCCGGTCGGCAATGAACAATGCTGACCTTAGCCAGGGCATCACCGTCGAGGTTGGGGAGACCCAAGTAGCCGTCGACGTGATCATCGTCGCCGAGTATCCCGTGCCCCTGCAGAAGGTCGCGGACGATGTGCGTGCCTCCGTCATCACGGCAATCGAAACGCTCATCGGTATGGAGGTCACCGAGGTCAATGTGACCATCATCGATGTGTTCATCCCGTCGGATGACGCTGACACGGAAGAACAGCCGGTTGAGGCCCGCGTACTGTGACCGCCACACGAACGGGCATCTACGTTGGAGCGATCCTCGCGCTCACCTGGATTGTGTTCGGCTTCTGGGCGTTCTTTTTTGTCCTCGTGGCCATGGCGATCGGCGCGGTCATCGGCCGCATCATTGAGGGCAAGCTCGACGTCAGCGGAATCCTCGACGCGTTCCGGGGCAAGCGATCCTCATCATGAGTTCCGTGAGCCCCGCCCTGCTTGGGGTGCCGGCCGGCCTCGGACGTACTCGGGTGACATCCCGCGCGCTCAACAGCCTCGCCGGTGCCGTCGCCGCCGATGCGCTCGGAGTTCCCGCCAACACGATCCGAGTCGAACTGAGTGACGACTCCGGCACCCTCGCCCTCGTTGTTGCAGGGCCGGTCCGCCTTCCCTCGCTCGAGCGGGTCGCTGCCGACCCCGGCGTTGTCGCACGCACCGGGGGAAGCATCCTGAAGCGGGGCGAGAGAGCCCAGGAAGAAATCCGGCGCCGCGTGAGCGATCTGAGCGGATCCGCAGTGACCCGCGTGGTGGTGCGGATTACCGGCACCGAAATCCGACAGGAAAGCCGAGTCCGATGAGTGAGTCAACACCACAACGCCCCTATACGCGGATTGTCCGCCGGGAAACGCATTCGCCACGATCGACACTGGCCGTCATCCTCGCCGTGCTGGTGATCGTGGTCGCTGCGTGGTTGATCACGGAGATTGTGCTCAACCTGCTCGGTCATCCTCCATTGCTGTCTGCCCCTGCCCAATTGGCCGCCGGCGTCACCGCACTGCCCACGTTCGCCACCGACCTGATGATTGGCGTCGGCAGCGTCCTTGCGCTGGCTGGGATCATCCTGATGATCGCCGCGGTCACCGCGGGTCGTCGTGCCAGGCATTCACTTGTCGGCGAGCGCAGTGCCGTGGTGGTCGACAATGCGGTGATCGCATCCGCCCTCGCCCGCCATGCCGCCAGGGCCGGGGCGATCGACCCGGACAGTACCCGTGTGACCGTTGGCCACCGGAGGGCGACCGTGGAGATCACGCCGACCTCGGGTGTTCCCGTCGACACTGCTGCGATTGAAGCCGCGGTGAGCACGCAGTTGGATTCCTTCGGCCTCCGACCGGTGCTGGCACCACGCATCATTGTTCACTCGCACGGAAAGGTCGGAGCATGAACAACACCAATCGCGGCCTGAACCGAACCCTGATCATGGTTGTTGGGCTTGTTTTGCTTGTCGCCGGTGCGCTGGTGGTGGCGCTCAGCGTCGTCCCCGCGTTCGGCCGACGATGGTCAGACATCGCACAGCAAGTGTCGTCGAATGTCAGCGGCGTGCTGGTTGATACCCCCCTCGGGACGACCGGGTCGAGCTGGCTCTGGATCGGCGTGATTGCGCTGCTACTTATTATTACGGCGCTGCTGGTGGCCTTTATCGTGCGCCAGGGCCGCGGCCATACCCGGCGGCTGCTCAGCCAACCGCCGACGGACAATGGCTCCACCGTGGTCGATTCAGCCGTCGCTGAACAGTTGGTCACACAATCACTCGCCGACCGCCCCGAGCTGGTGTCCTCGCATGTATCGACCTACCGGATACGCGGAGCATCCGTCCTCAAAATCGCGGTCACCTGTCGCCGTGGCGTTTCGCCCACCGATGTGACAGCACTCATCGACGATCGACTACATGCCCTCGATGCCCTTGTTGGCGCGGAAATCCCGGCCCTCATCCAGATCAGCGGCGGGTTTCGTGCCCGCACCACCAAAGCCACCCGGCTTAGCTAAGCCAGGTGCCCGGCGGCAAGGGGTCGCCTTCCGAGGGCCTTCGGGTCAGTCTGAACGTACTCCCTCGTCGTTATGACCACCAGAAAACAACACGAGCCAGCGAAAAGGAGAAACACAATGAGTGCAGGAGACAAGATCCGCAACGCCGCTGAGGACCTCGGCGGCAAAGCGAAGGAAGCCTTCGGGAAAGCCACCGACAACGACGAAAAGGTCGCGGAAGGCCAGGGCGACCAGGCCAGCGCAAGTGTGAAGAAGACCGGCGAAGACATCAAGGACATCTTCAAATAGGTTTTGCTCCATCCCTGAATGCCCTCGCCGGTTCCGCTGGCGGGGGCATTTTTGTGGGGCGCTCCGGAAGGTTCCCCTTAGTACTGTGGGAAACGGGCAGGACGTCGGCTTAGACGACGCCCAGCGGCACGGGTTCCCCGGCGGGTAGTTCGACGCGAATATCACTTCCCGGCGAGACGATGCCACCGGATCGAACGATGCCCATAATTCCCGCTTTGCTGATGAGCGTGCCGTCATCGGCCCGCACGATACATGCCTTCATCAGCCCCTCCTGGAACCGGTTAATAAGCCGGCAGGGACTGCGCAGCCCGGTTATCTCGACCACGGCGTCGTCGCCGAGATGGAGCAGTGTGCCGAGGGGAAGAGTGATCAGGTCAATTCCTGTTGTTGTCACGTTCTCGCCGAGTTGCCCGGCCGCAACGAGGAAGCCTGCAGCTTCCAGTTCGACAAACAATTCGGCGGGGATGAAATGCACCTGGGTTAGGTTAGGGGCGGTGGGGTCCTTCTTTACCAGGTATCGGTGTTGCACCGTAGCCCCGGCGTGGGCGTCACCCTCGACGCCAATTCCCTCCAGCAGCCTGATCGACGCCACCGGCGGCTTGCTGAAACGGTGTTCCTCATCACGGCTGACCGAGAGGACGGAGGCTATGGAAGCAGTGGATGCCATGCGTTACAGCTTAACTTCGACAACTCCGCTGGTCGCATCCTGCGCCAGGGTGAGCCGGTCGAGGGTACGGTTCATCGGTACGTCGAAGTAGACGGTGGCAGCGACCGAGCCGCCAACGGGAACATCCTCCGTGAAAGTGACCGCGGATTCTGAATAGAGGCTGGCCGCAGCATCCGCGCGGAAGATCTGCTCGCCGTCGTATGCGGTGGCATCGAGGTAGGTGAACCGGTGCGGTTCATCCCCGTTGTTCGCCACCGTGAGCTTCACCTCACAGAACTGGCCGCGCGCGGTCGCCGCGACAGGCCCGGCACCAACGGAGACAAAGCCACACTGGTAGCCGACCACGGTGAAGGCGATGCCACCGGAACTGGACCCGGATTGCCCCACAATGACGGAGGCGTCGATGGTGCCGGGGACGATGGCTTCGCCGCGCAATGCCACCGTCGGGGTGGGGGTCGGAGTCGGGGTGGGCGTGGGCGTAGGAGTTGCGGACGGTGTCGGCCCGGCGGTGGCTGCGGGAAAGGTCGCGGAGGTGGCGGGGAGGGCATCCGCGTTCGATCCAGCGTTGCCGGTCGACAGTGTGGCGACCAGGGCCAAAATGACCGGAACCAGGAGGACCCACAGCACAACGCCGAAGCTGGAGAGGATGATGCCGGCGATGGCCAATCCACGGCCTTGGAACCCGGTTCTCCGGATGCGCGCGAGGGCGAGAAAGCTGAGGACAAATCCGACCGGCCAGAACACCAAAGAGGCGACAAGGGCAGCGATGGCCATGCCCTGCGTCGGAAGGATGACATCGGGCCCGAACTGCCCACCAACCGGTTGTGCCCCGGGCGCCAGGGTGGCAGCGTCCATCACATTGCCGTCGTCCGCCGCGGGCGGATCCGCGGGGGGAGAGGTGTGCGGGGAGTCGTCAGTCAAAACCGGGTCCGATCGCAGGGGCTGCAGGAGAAATGGCAGCGCTGCAAACTTACCGGTTCTGCGCAAGCTGCCGTCGGCCCCCGTTGGAGGGCCGCCCCGGCTGTTATGAATTTAAGCGCTGCGTCACCAACTCGACGAGCAGTTCGGTGCGGCGGTGCGGAGTCATCGTGCCGAGGTACGTGCGCACCGCGACCCGGGTCGCGTGGTCGGTCTGCCCATCGGTGATGGCCGAAAGTGCGTCGCCGACGGCGCCGACCAGTTCGGCACCGGAAGGATGCTTCTTCCGGGCGGGAGGTGTTGTGCCGCCCCGGGCAGGGAGCGGTACAAGGCCGACATACGTCATCGCCTCACGGTAGGTCTGCGCCATTTTTTCCATGGCCAGTGCGCGCTCCACTTTGGAGAGGATAAACGCCCGGTTACTGGTGTGCCGGGTCTCCCAGACTTGGATCCCACGGTCCTCGAGAAGTCGCAGGTAACGTTTTTTACCGGTGAACAGCCGCATAAAACGTTTGGCATCGCCGCCGTGGGCGACGATTGCCTGGATATTGGGGTGTCGCTCCAACAGCTGGGCAAATGGCTGGAGGCCTTCGGCCAGCAGCGCGGGCGGGAGCCCGTCCGGATAATTGTCGTGCACGTACCAGGGATAGGCGTTCCACGGCATCGAATCCGCGTCGCCCAAGCCGACCGCCTGCAGGACACGGCTCATCCGCTCCGCGCTGGGATCGTCATTCTCCCTGGACAGCAGGCCTGACCCCGAGTCTCCCGCCGCGCGCGGACCGGGATTCGACGAGAGGGCGAGGATCCGCGCGTTGGCAGCGGTGTAGTGCGGGGCGACGAAGGGAACGGCGAGGCCGGGCCTCGCCTGCTTCAGCTCGTCGACCAACGAATTGACCGCGAGGACCTGCGGATCATAAACATGGTCACGTTGTGCCTGCAGGAATGCGGCATCCGCCATTCTTCGAAACATTGCATCAGCTTATGGGCCACAGTGTCGGCGGCAAGAACTGAGTACGCTCGAGAGGTCCCCCTCGCGAAATGGCTCCATGGTAAACCGCTCCAACCCGTACGACGTGCTTGGCATCAGCAGCACCGCGTCGACCGACGACTTACGCCGGGCGTATCGGCGTGCGCTGCGCCGGACCCACCCGGACACCGGGGGAGACGCCGTCGAGTTCCATGCGGTGCAGGCAGCGTGGGAATCGATCGGCACGCCGGAGGAACGCGCCCGGTTCGACCGTGCGGCCAGCAGCACCCCGCGTGGTTTCACCCCCTGGGCAGAACCCGCCCAGCAGGACCCCGGCCCTCGCCGTCGCGCACCGCGCCCCTCCAGCCGTCCGTCCTACGGTCATCCGGGAGGCTGGTGGCGCTCGCAGTACCTAGCGGGGTTCCGCCAGTGGTCGGAGCTGAGCGGCCAGGTCGGTGACCCCTACGACCCCGCACTGCTTGCCAGGGTTCCGGCCGATATACGCCAGCGTCTGGCTGCCGCGCTGACCGAGGAAGCGACCGCTGCCGCGCTGTCCGGACTTGGCAGCGATTTCACCGTCTGGCACGACGTATCGACTGATGTTGCCGGTGGAAATCCGGAGGAAAAACTCGACCACATCGTCCTCGGGACGACGGGGCTGTTCGCCCTGTTGTCCGAGGACCGGCAAAGCCCCATGTATGTGCGGGGCGGGGATGTGACCGGGGACGGGTTCGGCTGGCGCGAACGGCCCATCCGCACCCTCACATCCCGTGCGCGTTTTTTCAGCGAGAGCGTCGGCGTCCGCTTCACCGCCGTGGTGATGGTGGTACCGGATGATGCGGGGATAAATGTTCCCACGGAGATCAGTCGGGTTCGTGGGCTGTCCGCGGTCATTGTGAACCGGTCGGATCTGTCCGGCTTCCTTCGACTTGGTATCCCCGGGGTATTGCCTGTCAACCGCGAGGCGGTGTTGGCAGCGGGCGAGCACCTGCGACGATCAATCCAGTTCGTCTGAGCCATCCCCCCGGCACTACCTCGGTGAACGGCTCAGCCGGCGCCTAATGTTTTTTCTTCCGCCCGTGGTGATGCTGCGGGTGGGGTTTGTCACCCACCAGAAAACGCACGGCTTCTTCCACGGTCGTGGTCTGGGCCGGTGTCCCGTCGTCGAGTTCATACGGCTTCCAGGCCAGGATGACATCTTGGCCGGCCTCGATAAAACCAACAACCCACCCGTCGGACAGCACCTGCCAGTCGAGTTTCACGTCGGGAATACCCATCCCCAGCCGCCGCGTTGTTGAAGTGGGCATGATGGTGATGGTGTGGGAGTCGAGGGGAAAATCAATACCCTCCGGACGAAGTTCCTGAATGTCCTGCAGTTCAACCATGCTTCCGAACCTACGTCCGTGTGGCGCCAAAGGCTAGGGATTGAGGACTGCCACGGCGCACTCGCGCGTACAATCAGGGATGCTCTCCGCCGGGATCGACCTCGCCGCGGAACCGAAGGGGACCGCCCTCGCGGTGATCCAGTGGCCGGACGGCGCGGCTGCCGGGAGGGCCACCGTGGTCGACCTGCGCGTCGGCGTCACGGATGACGACATCGTCGCCGTTGCCCCGGATGTCTCCTCGTTGGGAATCGACTGCGCCTTTGGCTGGCCGGATGACTTCCTGAGGTTCGTCACCGACCACGCCGCGGGGAAGCGGGTTGACCGTTCCCTCGACGAAGGCATGGCCTGGCGTCGCCGACTGGCGTACCGCGAGACGGACAGGGACATCCGCCTGCGCACCGGGCGCTGGCCACTGAGCGTCGCGACCGACCGGCTCGGATTGACGGCGATGCACTGCGCCGCGCTGCTGGACCGGCTCGGCGAGGCGATCGGCCCCATCGACCGGGCAGGCACCGGCATTGCCGCTGAGGTCTACCCTTCGGCAACCCTGAGAACCTGGGGTCTTGATACCCACGGCTACAAAAACGACCCGGCCAGGCGGGTTGATCTGCTTGCCGAACTGGAACGTGCCGCTCCGTGGCTTGACCTGCGCGCCGTCGGCACCATGATGATCGAGTCCGACGATGCATTCGACGCGGTGATCGCGGCGCTCGGTGCCCGGGCCCACGCCCTCGGCCTCACCCTTCCCGCACCGCCTGAACTGCTGGAGCAGGCACGCCGGGAAGGCTGGATTCACCTCCCGACAGCCCCATTGGTTGAGCTTCGACCGCGCTGAGTCGAGCATCCTGCAGCTACAGAGTCTCCTGACCTCCGCCGCGAGAAACGTCAGGGCGCGGGAGTGTTCAGCGGCGCACCCGGACCAGGTCGTCGACGCAGGGTAGCGGCATCCGCAGGTCTAGGTGGGCAGCGTTCGCCCGGATCTGCCAGTCGATGATGGTGTCCTCGAGCACGTCCAGCGATTTGGGCAGCGCCCGCAGGGGTTCCTCCAACGGCCTCCAAAAGCGGTCCCAGTGGATCGGGAGCACAGTGTACGCACCGGTGGCCACCACGGTCTCATCCCAGTAGCGGTTCCGCCAGCGCTGGTCCTGCAGCCCGGCACCGCCTGCGCCAAGGAAAATGACGTCGCTCGGGTACCCATCGAGCGCCCCTGGGATGAAGTTCGCTGTGGGATGCACCAGGATTCGCCCCTCGGGATGGTCGAAGTGGAAAGAGAAACAACCTCCCGTGCGAAAGGCACTGGTTTTCGCCGGCAGAGTGACGGGTGCGCTGATCTCTCCCGGATACCGGTCGTTCTCGCTGTGCAGCGCACGGATCGGGGTCACCGTGAAGGCCCCGATCTTGCGGGGGATCCCATCGGCCAGGGGAACAAAGTTGGTGTCGCCAACCCCGTACCCGAGGGCGATCATCCGGGTCGATTCCGTCCCCGCGAGCAGCGCCCCGGTCTTTTGGGCCACGATCGGCGCATCGAGGGCGTGGTCAGCATGGGAATGGGAGACCATCACCATCTCGAGGGACTGGATACCCGCCCGCGCCAGCGCGCGATCAATGGTGGCTTCGTCCGGACTGATCCTGGTGAACAGTTTCAGCAAGGGCGGGCGGGTGAAAAAACCGTCTACGAGGATGGAGGAAGTACCGTCGGAGACGAGGATCGTCGAGGCTCCGAAAAAGACGGTTTTCAGTTGGCTCATGTGCGATTTCCTTGGGGCTTGTCGCGACGTCTGCGTCACCAGCACAAGCGTAAACCTGTCCGCGCCGATTGCCGACCGCCCTAAGACTTTTCGCGGGCACGCTGCGGGGTCAATGCGTGGGTCCGACCACAGCGGACGACGGCCACCGTTCCCAATCGGCGTCCACGGTGGTTGGCTGTAAGGGAGAGAAGACCACTACCGACGGCGCGAGAGGATGCTCCAATGGCCACCGAATCCCCCCAGGTATTCCGCAGCTGGACCGGTTGGATCCGGACGGATGACCGCGATGCGTACCGGGACTACCTGGAAACGACCGGGCTGAGCGAATACCGGCAAACACCGGGCTGTATCGAGGCGTTCGCGCTCTACCGGGATCTCGGCGACGGCCGCACCGAAGTGGTCACGCTGTCCCGCTGGCAGGCCTTCGAGAACATCTCCGCGTTCGCCGGTGACAACCCGAGCAGGGCAGTGTTTTATCCGGAAGACGACCGGTACCTGCTCGATCGCCAAACCACGGTGCGGCACTACCAGATCGTGGCCTGACGCACCTGGTGCACTGGACGCCGCGCGGCGAGGAACACTAATCCGCACCGTGCAAGCCTCTCGCGAAGGCGAGGGCCATCATCTCGGCGAAGATTTCCGCCACATACTGGTCCTCGAGGACGAGGCTGTTCGCTTTCGGGGAATCGATGGTGATCATGCCAAAGACCGTGCTGCTGGTGCAGATCGGTATGGCGATGAACGTCCGGTAGCCCAGTTCCGTACCCTCGTATCCGACCGGTTTCCGGCGCTTCAGGTCGGCATAGAAATCCGGCGCGCGCCTGGCCAGGAAGTCGAAGGCGGCGTCTCCCCTCGCGGTGCCGCGCACAAAGGCGCCCGGGCGCTCGCCGCGTCCCGAGTGTGCCAGCCAGGCGAGTTCGTGGGCTTCATCGATCCAGAACACATTGGCCCGAACGCGCGGCGAATGCGGTGCGGTCAATTGGTAGAGAGCGCCCGTTGTCGCCTGCGCGGCAGTTGTGACCTGTTCGCGGCGCACGTCGTAACCCGCCCCGACGTTCAATTCGGCGATTACCGCGGTTACCGGCAGGAGTGCGTCGCGCAGTTGCACCCGGAAGTTGGCGGACTCCACGTCTCGCCGGTGGTCGAGTACGACCTTCGCAATCTGGAACGCACCGGCGATCGCGACCAACAGTGCCGCCGCCGCCCAGGTCATCCACTCCAGCTCCGGATACTGTGCGCGCAGCGACAGGATCGGACCGATGGATGCTGCGGCGACAAGGGCGACAGAGGCCCGCGCCGCGGGCGCGAAAACCCCGTGCACGGCTGGCCTTGGACGATCACGCATACCGGCAGGTTAGGTGCAGCCACCGACGTCGCCGTGTCCCTGCGACCTGAGGGTGCTGCGCTCAGTCGGAGGGAAACGCCTTGCCGGGATTCAGCAGCCCGGTCGGGTCCAGCGCCCGTTTCACCGATCGGTGCATCTCAACAACCCGCTCACCGAGTTCCTGGCGCGCACCGGGGAGCTTCAGCAGGCCAACCCCATGTTCGCCGGTGACGGTTCCGCCGAGGGAGAGGCAATCGGCGACGATCTCATCAAACGCATGCTTTGCTCGCTCGATGGCCGCGGTATCGCCCTCTGGCGCGATGATCAACGGATGCAGGTTGCCGTCACCGGCGTGCGCGATGTTGGCGATCACCACAGTGTGCCGAGCAGCGGCACGTTGGATCCTGGTGAGCATCTCGGGCACGGCGGAGCGCGGCACACAGATGTCTTCGGTCAGCACGGGGCCGAGCCGCTCCAGCGCCGGGTAGGACAGGCGGCGAGCCAGGAACAGGCGATCAACCTCCGCCGTCTGGTCCGCACGCTCCACATTGCTGCCACCGGCCGCCACAAAAATGTCGGCAACCCGCTGGGCGAGTTCCTCCCCGGCCTGGCCGGTCTCATCAACTTTCGCCAGCAGAAGGGTGTTCACATCGTGGGGCAGGCCGAGATCCTGCCACTCGTCGACGGCACGAATGCACTGTTCGTCGATCAACTCGAGGGCGGCGGGAATGATTCCGGCGCGGGACACCTCGGCGACGGCGACCCCGGCGTCCTGCAGGGAGGGGAAATAGCCCACGATGGCGCGCGTCTCGCGTCCGGCCAGCGGCAACAGTTTGACGGTGACATCGGTAATAATTCCCAGGGTGCCCTCGGATCCCACCATCAGAGCGGTCAGGTTGTAACCGGTGACTCCCTTTGCCGTTGTGCGGCCGAGCGCCACGATTGACCCGTCGGCGAGGACCACCGTCATCCCGAGGACATAGTCGCCGGTGACGCCGTACTTGACGCAGCAGATCCCGCCGGCGTTCGTCGCGGTGTTCCCGCCGATGGTGCTGATCGCCGAGCTTGCGGGATCCGGCGGGTACCACAGGCCGTACTGTGCCACGTGCGTTCGAAGGTCGTTGTTGATGACCCCGGCCTGCACAATCGCGTAGCGCTCGTCGACATTGACTTCGACAACCGAGACCAGGCGTTCCAGGGACACCACAATGCAGTTTTCGACGCTGTTCGCACCGCCAGACAATCCGGTGCCAGCCCCACGTGGTACCACGCGGATGCCGCGTGCCGCCGCGAAACGCACAACCGCGGCAACATCCTCTGTGCTGTGGGCAAGTACAACCGCGAGGGGCTCAGAGTAGTCGGCCCATTCGGCGTCATCGTGGCTGTACCGCGCGAGCGAGCCGGCATCACCCAGGACCTGGTCGGACGACAGCAGTTCTTCGAGCCCGGCGACGATGCTCCCGGCGGCAGCGGCAACATCGGCCTTGGAGGAAATTGGGGTCACGCTGATGCTCTTTCCTGCGGTTCGTTTCGCTCGTGTGGGACGCCTTCCAGTCTGCCCCTGTGAAAGCGATGGGTGTTACAGGCGGTCGGTGCCGGGCACCTGGAAGTTGAAAATATCGGCGTCGAACGCGTTGTATGCCTCATAATCGAGCAGCTCGTACAGGCGCGCCCGCGTCTGCATCCGTGGCACAACCGAGGCGAGGGTACCTTCGGCGGCGAGCACATCGAGTGCGTTTTCCGCCGCGCCCATTGCCAGGCGCAGCAGGCTCACCGGGTAGATCACCAGGTTGATTCCCACCGACTCCAGCTGGCTGGTGCTGAACAGGTCGCTTTTCCCGAATTCGGTCATGTTGGCAAGCAGGGGAACGTCCACGGCGGCCCGGACCGCGGCGAATTCGGCTAGTGTCGCCATCGCCTCGGGGAATATGGCGTCCGCGCCGGCGTCCACCAACGCCTTCGCACGGTCGATCGCGGCGTCCAGGCCCGAGATCGCCCGAATATCGGTGCGGGCCATCACGAGCAGGTTCGGGTCGCGGCGGGCGTCCACCGCGGCTTTGATCCGTTTGATGGCGGTATCGGCGTCGACCACGGCTTTGCCATCGAGGTGTCCGCAGCGCTTGGGGTTCACCTGGTCTTCGATGTGCAGCCCGGCGACACCGGCGTCCTCGAGGCTTTGCACGGTACGGGCGACGTTCATCGGCTCGCCGAAGCCGGTGTCCGCATCGACGAGGGCCGGTAGGTCGGTCATCCGGGCGATCTGTGCGGCCCGGCCCGCTACCTCAGAGAGCGTTGTTAGTCCGATGTCGGGCAGGCCGAGGTCGGCGGCGATCACTGCGCCCGAGATGTAGACGCCGTCGAAGCCCTTGTCCTGGATGAGCTTTGCCGACAGGGGATTAAAAGCTCCCGGCATCCGCTGTAGGGTCCCGCTGGCAAGGGCGAGACGGAAGGCGGCACGTTTGTCCGCGGGCGTTGTGGCGGAGTACAGCATCAGAAGAGTCCCGTCGGGCTGGCGATGGTGGCACCCAGTCCGGGGCGCATGGTGAGGTTCAGTCCGGCAAGTTCATCCCCGCTGAGCTCCGGAAGGCGCTGCACCAGGCTGAGGAACCGGTCGACTTCCCCGGGCTCGAGCACCTCCGCGGCGAGGGAGGTGAACTTCGCGATGTAGTCGGCACGACCAAACGGGCGGGCACCGAGCGGATGGGCATCGGCCACCGCGATCTCGTCGACGAGTGTTGTCCCATCGATGAGGGTGATCTCGACCCGTCCGCCGAAAGCCTTCTCCCGGGGGTCGCTGGAATGGTAACGGCGTGTCCATTCGGGATCTTCTTTGGTGAAGACCGTTTTCCAGAGGGCAACGGTATCGCCTCGGCCGGCCCGTTCCGGGGTGTACGAATCGTTATGGTGCCAGCGGCCATCCTGCAGCGCGACAGTGAAAATGTAGGGGATGGAGTGGTCGAGGGTTTCCCGGCTGGCCGTGGGGTCGTACTTCTGTGGGTCGTTCGCCCCGCTGCCGATGACGTTGTGGGTGTGGTGGCTGGTGTGGATCACCACGCGGGCGATCGCGTTCGGTTCGAGAATTTCCGGATGCTCCACACCGAGGCGTCGCGCAAGGTCGATGAGCGCCTGGGCCTGGTATTCGGCCGAATGCTCTTTGGTATACGTGTCGAGGATCGCGCGTTTCGCCTCGCCGGCTTCGGGCAGCGGAACCTGATACGAAGCATCCGGACCGTCGAGCAGCCAGGCGATGACGCCGTCCTCGCCCTCGTAAATGGGGGTGGGGCTGGTCTGGCCGCGCATGGCCCGGTCGACCGCCTCTATCGCCATCTTCCCGGCGAAGGCCGGGGCGTAGGCCTTCCAGCTGGAGATGGCACCCTTACGGGACTGCCTGGTCGCTGTGGTGGTGTGCAGCGCCTGGCCAACGGCCTGGAAGATGGTTTCGACCGGCAAACCCAGCAGGGTGCCAATCCCGGCTGCGGCAGACGGGCCGAGGTGGGCGACATGGTCAATTTTGTGCGCGTGCAGGCTGATGGCCCTGACGAGGTCGACCTGGATCTCATACCCGGTGGCAATCGCCCTGATGAGGTCAACGCCGGAGGATCCGACGTGCTGGGCGACGGCGAGGATTGGCGGGATGTTGTCGCCGGGATGGGAGTACTCGGCGGCCAGGAACGTGTCGTGGAAATCAAGTTCGCGCACGGCGACCCCGTTCGCCCATGCCGCCCACTCCGGGCTGAATCGCCCGTCCGCAGCGAACACCGTTGCCCCACGCGCAGACACGGGGTGGGCCTCGGCCTGGGCGCGGGCCGCAACGACGCTGTCCCGCAGCACCGATGCCGCGGCGACGGCTGCGTTGTCGATCATCCGATTGATCACCATGTCCTCCACGGCACTTTCCACCGCGACAGGGTCTGCGGCGACCTCGGCAATCTTCCAGGCGAGCTGGCGATCCTCCGCCAGGTTCTCGTCGCTGCGGTGGACCCGGACGTGGTGTAACTGCACTGGATGGTTCCGATCGTTCGATGATGCCGTGCACGGCGGGGCGACTGTGCACCACCGTGGGTCGTACTGGTTCCTACAGGGTCTCCGGTATTGGCAGTGCCCGCAAATCAGCCCGCATCCCGATCAGCACTTTGGCATGTTCGTCCAGCTGCCGGTCTTCTTCGGTCGCCAGGGGGAGGGGATCGACGGGCAGAGCGGCGCCATCCGGCCCTCTCGCCACAAAAACACTCATGCACTGGGTGGTGAGTTCCATCCTTCCCGTGCGCGGATCGCCGGAGCGAACGTGAATGGCAAGGTGCATGCTGTGCGCGCCGGTATGGATCAGCCGCGCCTCCACTTCAACGATGTCGCCGATGTGGATCGGTTGGTAGAAATGGATGCCGCCCGAATACACCGCGACCGTTGGCTGTTTGCTCCACGCGGTTGCGCAGGTCGCGGCGGCGTCATCGATCCACCGCATCACCGTACCGCCGTGGGCGTTGCCGCCGAAGTTCGCGACCGACGGCGCGGCAAGGAAACGGAACAGCATCCGTGGCCCGGTTCCAGCGTCCGTGTAGCTCTGCTCGCGCATCACCGTGTGGATCTCCGCCCTGGCCTCGATACGTCCGGAGGCTCCGGCCGCCAGCTCGAGGTCTTCGATCGAGTGGGGTTGCCACGCCGGAACCGGCGTGGGCCGCCCGGCATCATCAACGGCGACAAAAACGAGGATGCAGTGGGTCGCCGCAGTGAACCTGCCATCGCGCGCGTCGGCGGCGGCAACATTCACCCGCACGTGGATGCTGCTTCGCCCGGTATGGATCACCCTGGCTTCCACTTCGATGAGTTGGCCCGGGGAAATCGGATGGGTGAAATGCACGTTCCCGACGTACGCGGTGACGCAAGCGGAGGCGCTCCAGCCCACGGCGCAGGCGTACCCGGCCTTGTCGATCCATTCGAGCACGCTGCCAGCCTGCACCGAAGTGCGATCGGCGGCGGCGTCCGAGGGCGCTGCAAGAAACCTGAGGGTGATTCGGTCATTCATGTTATTGCCTCCACGGTGAGTCGACGCTGGCTCTGTGGGAAGTACGTCGGGGAACGGGTCCCGAAGGTGGGATCCGGAGCCAAAACATTACTGGCCCACGCCTACCCTGTCACGGGTCGCTGGAAGCACAGAAGCATCCTGGACGTTAAAATTGGCGTTTCTTTCATGGGTGTGGGGGAGGGGACGACCGGCGTGACATCGCAACGGTCAGGGCCCAGATCACGATCGACACCAGCAAAAAGATACTTCCGACCTGGCCGACCCGCTGCATTCCGCCCGCGGCGTAGGCGATCGGGCCGAGGAGGGCGCCGGTGGAGCCGCCGAGGAAAACAACAAACATAAAAAGGGTATTGGCCTGCGCGGTGACGGTGGGGTTCGCGGTCAACACACGGTTCTGGCTGGCCGAGAGGATCGACTGGTTCGCCCAGGTCAGGACAAACATGGTGAACCCGAAAGCAACCAGCTGGTGCGAATCGAAAATAACGGAAATGGTTGCGGCCAGCATCAGGGCGAGGAATACGCCGGCGACGGGAAGCGGGCCGAAACGGTCGATGAACCGGCCGGCGAACGGGGTGGTAATTCCGGCGGCGAGGCCAACAAAGCCGAACAGTCCCGCCTGCAGCACACTCCAGTTGTGCGGGGCGCTGGTCAGGTGCAGCACCATCACGGTCCAGGCCGCGTTGAAGGTCGCGAAAACGAGGAACTGCATCAGGCCCGACTGGAGCAGGGGCTGGCTGTGCCGCGCAAGGGTGAGGGTGGAGAGCAGCAGGCGGCCATAACTGCGCGGTGTGGGATCGAGTGGCAGTGGCGCGTCCAAAGCCCGGCGAACCAGGGGGAGCATGCCCAGCACAAGAACGGCGAAGATCACCACGACGGCACGCCAGCCGATCGCCCCGACAAGCACGCTGGCGAGGATCCGGCCACCGAAAATCCCGATCAGCACCGCCCCGACAAGGGCGCCGGTTGTGGCGCCGCGGGATTCGGGAGGCGACAGGCGGTTGGCTGCGGGAATGATGATCTGGGCGATATTGGCGACGAGCCCAACGATGAGGAAACCGAGCGCCACACTGAGCACTTCGGGCAGCAGCGCCGAAAGTACAAGCGCGCCCGCAAGGATAAGGGACTGCACGGTCACCTGTGTGCGGGGGTGGAAGCGGTCGGCCAGGGGAACAAGCAACAGGATGCCGAGTGCGTAGCCGGCCTGGACCGTTGTGGCGATAATACTGGCCACGCCGGGCGCCACCCCCAGGTTCTGTGCCATGTCGGTCAGCAGGGACTGCGGGAGGTAGATCACGCTGACGGCGACCGCGGAGGCGGCGGACAGGGTTGCCAGCCGTACCGACCAGTCCCGATTGTGGCTGCTGTTGCTCACGATGCAATCCCGTCCAGTGCCCTGGACATGCCAGCCGCGGTGGTTTTCCGCCTCCCCAGTATTTCAGGCCACGCACACCGGTATCGACGGGTCAGGCGGTGGCACCGTCGATGACCGGGGTCATCGACGCGAGGTCGTCACCAATGCCGATGTCAACCAGGTGCACCCGTCCGGCGAACCTGCTCGCCGGTTCCAGCAGCAGGCCGGCTTTGCAGCCGCCGAAGGTGACAGTGAGGTCGGCGCGAAAGATCCCACTGTCCGGAACTGCCCCGGTATCCGGGTTGATGCCGCTCGGAATATCGACGGCGACCACCGCGGGACCGGCGACCCCGAGCAGCGCAGGGCGGATGATGTCCACCACCTCGCGCGCGCGGCCCCGCAGTGTGGGGTTCGCGCTGGTGCCGGTGCCGAGGATCCCGTCAACGATGACATCACTGCTGAGGGCGAGTCGGGTCAACAATCCCGCATCGAGCGGGTCAGACCAGTGGATCCGGGCTCCGGCGTCGCGTGCCGCCGCGAGGGCTTCATCGTGCATCCGGGAGCCGGTCGGCACAATCGCAACCATGGTCCCCTCGGCCGCGAGCTCCGCGCCGGCGAACAGGGCGTCCCCGCCGTTGTCGCCGGAACCCACGAGCAATACGACCGCACGAAGTTCCCCTTCGGCCGCTTCCCCCATCAGGGTGCGAATCTCGGTGGCGAGCCCGGCGGCGGCCCGGAGCATCAGCGGTTCGCCCGCAGCCCGGTGGGGTTCCTCCGCCTGGCGGATCTGGTCGACCGAGTAGCCGTTCATCATCGGGTTATTGTCGCAGCCGCCCGGTCTCTTCGCACGCGTCCACCGAAATTCCAGTAGCTCGCGTCGCTGTGCCCCGCTGGCATCACGGTCCGGAGGACGACCGTCTCCGCGGATATCGGCCGCGCTACCTACTGTCGTTAGGCTGGCGGGATGCCCATGCACCGCGTATCACCGTCGCCCATTGTCGATTTGCTGCGCGCCGATTTGTCCGCCTGGGCGCCTCTGGACGATACCCAAAACGAGTTGCGCGCGGAGTACATCGACTTCATCTGCACGCAGGGTGCCGGCTCGGTGCGGCGGACAAATGGAGCGCAACACCTGACCGCGAGTTGTTTTGTGTTCGACCCAGGTTTCGCCAACGTGCTGCTGTGTTTCCACAAAAAGGGCCAGTTCTGGGTACAGCTCGGCGGGCACATCGAAGCGAACGATCCCTCGGTGGCAGCGTCTGCTTTCCGTGAAGCGTTCGAGGAGGGCGGCATCGCCGGTCTTGTGCCCTTCGGCCGGACGCCGGTCGACGTCGACCGGCACGGCCTTGGTGATGGTTTTGGTGCCTGCGCCGTGCACTGGGATATCGGTTACGTCGCAATCGCTCCGACGGATGCCGCACCGAGCGTGAGCGACGAGAGCGAGGCTGTCGCCTGGTGGCCGGTGGAAACCCTGCCCGACAATGTGCCGCCGGGCTTCGCCCGCCGCCTTGCCGGGGTGCTCCAAGAACTGCGCGCGCAGAGCGCCCGATAACGGCCCACCCCATCGGGGCGCTGTGCTGCCCGGGAATGCACAACGGCCCCCGCCCGAAAGCGGAGGCCGTCCTGATGCGCGAAGGCGTACTGAAAAGGTTACAAAGACCGCCTGCGGCGTGTCCCCGCCCAGAGGACGGCACCGAGCAACAGCAGGCTCGCCGCGATGCCGATGATCGGACCGGAGTCACTTCCGGTGGCAGCCAACGCACCGGTGGTCGTTTCGCCACTCGAACCGGCAACCGGAGATGCCGTTGTTGTCGGTTCCGCGGTCGGGGTTGCGTCCCCGGCGGGGGTTCCCGTCGGTGTCGTTTCCGGCGCGGGCGCCACGGTCGGCTCGGTTGAGGGAACCGGGGCTGGCGCCGGGTCCGGGGCCTGCTCGACGGGAGCGGTCACGAGGGTCCAGTTCTCCACAAAGAAGTCGACGGGGTCGATAACACCGCGCGCGCCGGCCCATTCGATGAGCAGCTGCCGAATCTCCAGCAGCTCGTCGTAGACAACCGGTGCGTCGGCAACGGCGGGAAATCCGCCGCCACCGCTCTGGCGGTAGTTGTTGACCGCGAGCACAAACCGGTCGCTGTCGCCGACCTCGGTGCCATCGGCGAAGGTGAGGCCACCGATGCGGGATCCCACGGGCTGGGAGATATCGATGGTGTAGTCCACCCCGGAGATCGCGTCGTAGTTGTAGTCGGGGATTCCGGTCGGCCGGTCTTCTGTCACCGCGTTTGTGCCCGTTTCCGGGTCGAAGGCGGCCCCGTTCGGGACCTGGCTGAAGTATCGCGCCGAGTATTCAAGATATTCGCGCAGTTCGGCACCGGTGATCTGGACGCCGCGCAGGGTGTTCTCGTAGATGTAGAGTCCGGCGATATCTCGGATGGTCACTTCACCCTCGGGAAACAGGGCGGTGCGGGAGAACGGTGAGGCCTGGGAGATCACGGGAACGTCGGCGAACTCCGTACCCTCAAGCGCAGCATCCACCGTTTCGGCCTGCACGTTGTTGATGAAGTCGATGATCGCGGTGTCCTCATAACGCGAGCTCGACGCCGGCAGCGCGGTCGTGGAAGTGGCGACCGGCGTGTTCACATAGTCGATGGTGGTCTGGTGCTGTCCGTTGACGGCTTCCACGAGTGCTGCCTGCTCGTTGGCGATGTCAACGGCGTACCGGCCAACCGCGGCCGGCGCATTTTGTTCTGTCCAGTCAACCGTGAATCCTCCTGTGGTGTCGGGAACGAGGTTGAGGGTGACTTCTGAGGCACTTTGCCCCCAGTAGTTCGGCTGCGTCATCAGTACCTGTTCGCCCGCAACGTTGGTGTAGAGCGTGCTGGGATTGTCGAGATGGCTGTGGCCGCCAACCAGCACGTCGATGCCCGGGACCTGGTAGCCGATGTTGTTCAGCACGTTTTCGTTGAGGTCCGCCGCCGCATAGTCGGCGTCCGGCACCGTGCCCTCACCGGTGTGGGCGAGGACAACAACAACGTCGGCTTCCTGTTCCACAATGGGAACCCACTTTTTCGCGGCCTGCACCATGTCCTGGAACTCGAGGATGCCGTCTACGTACTGCTTGTCCCAGATCCGTACGCCCGGTGTCACCAAGCCGATCACGCCGACGGTGACGTTTTCCCCGTCGATGGTGCGCTCGATGAGTGTGTACGGGTCGTGATAGGGCTCGCCGGTGGCGGTCTCGATGACATTGGCACCGAGCAGTGGGGCGTTGAGGCTTTCGTCGTAGGCGCCGAGCAGGTCGAGCCCGTAGTTGTATTCGTGGTTGCCCACAACCTGTGCGTCGTAACCGATGGTGTTGAAGGCTGTGGCTATCGGATGGGTTGTACTGCCGTCAAGCACACCGGCGGCCCCATCACCAAGGCCGTAATAGTAGGTGAGCGGTGTGCCCTGGATGGCATCGCCATTGTCGAGGACGATGACGGATTCTTCGCCTTTCTCCGCCCGTACCTCGTCGACCGCTGTGGCGATCCGAGTGAGTCCGAGGGTGCCCTCTGCCGGGTACTCTTCGTCGGCGAAGTAATCCCAGTTGTAGACGTGCCCGTGCACGTCGGTGGTGGCCATCAGTGTCAGTTCGAGGGACTCCGGCTCGGTGGATGCTGCATTCGCTGCGGCGGGGCCGGCGATGGTCAATCCAAGGCAGGCGACGGCGAAGCCACCCGCAATTCTGTGTGTGCGCATGGGTCTCCTGGGGAATGTGCATCAGTGATGCCGAACGGGCTCGTGCGCGGGCCACGTTACTGATTCGAAGCATCCCGTGGGGGCGGCGCGCGGAAGAGTTAACATACCCCTCACACAGGGGTAGACAGATGTTTCCTATTGGGCCCCTACAACGCCCCGGCGCGTGGCGACGACGGCGTCGTACCCGAACGGATTTTCTCTTCGAGTGCAGTGTCGCTGTCCACCAGCCAGACGGTGTCCTCCCCGTTGGATGGCTCGGCCAACGACGGCAGGGAACCAGCTTCCTCCCCGAACTGCCGAAGATCGCCGATCACTGCGAGGCGCAACTGGAATTCCCGGAGTTGTCGGACAACGTCAGCCGGGAAGTTGCTACCGGGGTGGAAGAAAGTGGGATCCAACCGGGAGATCGGAACGGCAATGATGCCGACCCGTTCGGACCATGCGGTGGAGATGAGCTCCAGGGTCTCTGCTGGGGTCATGATCACCGGACCGTCGGAATCGAGGTACTGCACACGAATGCCTCTGACTTCGGTAATGCGCATAACTCGACGGTAGAACACACCGGGTCGCTGCGCGAGTGTCCGGGTAGTACCGCACACGGCAGCACACCGCACCGTGGAGCGGCAGGTCGGCGTCCACCGTGACGATTACTCACCCAAATGGGATACAAATGGCTGCCGCGCGTTCAATCTCTGTTTGCATCTCGCGCACCATACCGAGGCCTAAGCTGGGTTCATTACTACCGAGCGCGAAACGGGTTCTCAGTGAAAGTCATCAGCTACAACTTGCGAAAAAACCGTGCGATCGGCGATGTTATCGCTTTGGCGCAGCGCCACGAGCCGGACCTGGTGTGCCTGCAGGAGTGCGACACCGTCAACCTTCCTGCCGAAATCGGCAACCTGCACCTCGTTGAGTCCACCAAAAGCAATCGCCTCGGCCTCGCCATCTACTTCCGCAAGGATCGGTTCACCACGGTGGACACCAAAACGTTTGCCCTGAAAAAGTCGATGCATGACCGACTGTTGAGCCCCGCGCACGAGCGGCTGATCGGCACACGGATGGTCGACCACGCGGCAGACCGTGAGCTCATCGTTGCGTCGTTCCATGCGGCACCCTTGACCGCGTCCAATGCGACCCGACGCGCCCAAATCAAAACGGCGCACGAAGAACTCCACACCATGGGTCCCGGACTTCCCACCCTGATGGTTGGAGATTTCAACTACCCGCTGTTCAAAAAACAGCTCAGTGCTCGCGTCGCGGCCTCCGGCTATGATCTCAAGTTCAGCGACAGCCTGACCTACACTCGCTATAAGGTTTTCCGCGGATATTTCGACCTTGCAACCTCCATGGGACTGACCATCGACAGTGTCGAGACGCTGCCGCAGGGCCTGTCGGACCACATGCCAATCCTGGTGACCGGGACATACAAACACGATGTGGCCCAGCACAACCTCGGGTTGTCCGAGGCCAGCTGAGCTGGAGCCGTAGTCCGCTACGGTGCACCGAAGGACCCGATTGCGGGCAGCGCCGCACCATCGGCATCCACAAGGGTGAGATTGTCGAAGGCATTGCCATGGTCGGGGCCGGCGTCGACTCCTGCGCGCCAACTGGGTTCCCAGACCAGGAATCCGGCGCCGCGACCGTTCGGCACCTGAAGGACGACCTCACGTAGCGCGGCGAAGAAATCGTGTTGCCCGGTCGGAGTTGCAGGGAAACGCGCTCCGTCGGGCAGCTGGCTTGCAGACGAGAGAACGTTTGCTTCGTCGTCGGAGTCAACAAGTGTGTAGGGGTAGGCGGTCTCCGCGACCAGCACGTCCTTCTCGTAGCGATCAGCCAGGGTCGACAGAGTGTTAGACAATGCAGACAGTGGGCCGTGCCAAAACGGGTAGTAGGTCAATCCGATCAGGTCGAACGGAACTTCTCCCTCGACCATGTGGTCAAAGAAGTAGATCAACGAATCCGGGTCGCCTCCGGTGTCGATCTCGATCATCAGCCTGCGACGGCATTCGAAGCCGCGTGCGAGATGTCCCTGAATATCCAGATCGCCCCGCGCCGTGTTGGCGATGTCGATGCCCTTGACGCGGATCCGACGCGGGTGGCAGAGGTCGGGGGCTGGCGTACGACGCACAATTTCGCCAAATGTGCCAGGACGCCTGGGCGTTTCAGAAAGCAAATCTGAATGGCTACCCCGAGCACACAGCAATCCCGGCACTGCTGGTGCATTGAGAAACGAGGCAGGGCGGACCCGATTGCAAATCCAGACACGTCACACAGGGTTACCGGAGATCATGCTTCAGCGATTTGCGCTGGTCAACGTCCGAGCGGGCGAGGCGGAACCACGTGGCGCCGTTACCCTCTGGCCAGTTTTGGCGACTTTGGCGCCGACAGGGGCGACGATCACCGGAACGTCGTCATCGGCGGGCTCCTCAGTAAGGATGAGTCCCTGGGAAGAGTTAGCGGACTGCGTCAGCTTTTCGAGCCAGCTTCGGTTCAAGGGCCCCATCGCCATTGACTTGAAGTGAAAATAAAGGGGAATCGAGCGTTCGATCCACACACTGCCGCGCGAACTTCCGGTCGCTACCCCGTCCTTCCAGGAGAAGAAGAAGGCTTCATTCCGTCGAAGTTTCGCACTAACAACGATTTGGAGGTGCGCGAGCACCCGATCGTCGAGGTTGATCACAACGCCGGCATTTCCGTAAATAAGCTTGCCCATAAACCCAGTCCTTTCGCCCCACACGAGAGAATTACGTGGTGTCGTTTACCGTACCCGCACCGCATAAAATGCAGAGGGGATTGACAGGTGTCGCCTGTGAGTCGATAATTCCTCTCTATTCTTTTCGATACACCACGCGAGTTAAGCCGCAGTCGCAGATTGTGCTTATTCGAGAAGACCGCGGATATCGTCCGCTGTCAGCGCGGAACTGAATACGGCATCGTCATCCATCACAGCGTCGAAAAGCTGGGACTTCTTTTCCTTCAGCGCCATCACTTTTTCTTCGATGGTGCCGGTCGCAATCATTCGGTAGACCATCACATTGTTCACCTGTCCGATGCGGTGCGTACGGTCGACCGCCTGCGCCTCGGTGGCCGGGTTCCACCACGGATCAAGGAGGAAAACGTAGTCGGCCTCGGTGAGGTTGAGACCGAATCCTCCTGCTTTCAAGCTGATCAGGAAAACGGGGGCGTCGCCCTCCTTGAAATTTTTAATCACATCGCCACGCTTGAGCGTGGAACCGTCGAGGTACGCATAAGCGATGCCTTCGGCATCCAGGCGCTCCGCGGTCTTTTTGAGGAAGGACGTGAACTGGCTGAAGATCAGTGCCCGGTGCTGCTCCGCTACAACATCTTCGAGCTGCTCGAGAAGGACGTCCAATTTAGTGGAAGGGATATCAGCGTACTTGTCGTCTACGAGGGACGCGTCGAGGCTGAGCATCCGCAGCAGGGTGAGCGATCGAAAAACCATGAACCGGTTTTTATCGAGGTCGTCGATCAAGCCGAGAAGCTTCTTCCGCTCCCGCTGCAGGTAAGTGTCATACAACTTGCGATGTTTCGGCGTGAGTTCGATGCGCAGCACCTGCTCCTGCTTCGCCGGAAGATCTTTTGCTACAAGCTCTTTGGTGCGACGCATCATGAGGGGGCGGATTCGCCGGCGCAGGCGAGCAAGTAGCTCACTGCTGTCATCGTCGCCGCGAGTTATTGGCTTGACATACTCGTCAACGAAACGGCTTCCCGAAGGGAACAGCCCCGGCGCCACTATTGAGAACAGCGACCAGAGGTCGGTAAGGCTGTTTTCCATCGGGGTGCCAGTGATGGCGAGTTTGAACGGGGCACGCAGGTCGACTGCGCACTGGTGAGCCTTCGACATGGGATTCTTGACAAATTGTGCCTCGTCGAGGATCAGCCCTGCCCATCCCTGCTCTTGGTAGAGCGCGAAGTCAAGGCGGAATAGCGCGTATGAAGTGACCACAATATCCGCGCCCGAGAAGATCTGTTCGAGCGCAACGCGACCCTTGGCCTGGGTGGTGGTGACTCCGCGGGCGACCAGCCCGGGGGTGAATCGTTCGGCTTCGGAGACCCAGTTGGACACTACGGAGGTCGGTGCCACAACGAGGAACGGTCGGCGATCGGAATCATCCTGGATCGCACGGGTGAGTGTGCTTGCGTGGCGGATCATGGCCAGGGCCTGCAGCGTTTTACCAAGACCCATATCGTCGGCGAGCACTCCTCCGAGCTGGTTCATCCACAAAAATACCAGCCAGTCGAAGCCTTCATGTTGGTAGGGGCGTAGCGTCGCTTCCAAGCCCTGCGGCAGCGGGATGGACTCCACCGCCCCAAGTTCGAGCAGACCGGTGACCGATGTACGCCATGCATCCGCTTGTTCGGTCGATTCCGCAAGTCCTTCGAGCTCCGACCAAAGACTGGCTTGGTACCGACTGATGCGCGGGGTGCCGCTTTTCCACTCGCTGACGGTGGATGCTTCGTGGATGAGTTTCCTCAGCTCGGTGAAGACCGGCTGGTCAAGGGAGATGTAGGAGTTGTCCTCGAGTAGAAGCATCTCGTCTTCGGCGGAGAGCGCGATAAAAAGCGGACCGAATGGGATGTCTTTGCCTTCGATGGAGACAAGCACTCCCAGGTCAAACCAATCCTGTTGGTCAGTCGCCACCGTTTTGATGGTGAGCTGGGGTGTCTCCGTCAATTCGCGATAGTCGGGAACGTCGCCGATCATTTCGATCACCAGACCGTTGAGGGTTGCCAGCTTTACCAAGGTCGTCGCAGTGAATTCCGCCGCACGCAGCCCCACCAGAACTGTTGCCGCGCGGAGATTGCCAAGAGAGTCGAGAATCCCGAAGGCGGTCCCCGCTGGATATTCAGTCGAGATGGCGACCTCGACTGACCGGAGAATCGCGAACTCTACCGCGCTGTCGCGTCCGGGATCTGCTGGAGGCGTGGCATCTGCCCTCGAAGAATCTCCCTGTCCAGAGCTGTGTTGTCCAGTCTCAGTTGCCCCTTCATACAAAGGCTTTCGCGCGATTTCTCCACCGTGCTGGTACTGCCACAGCCAGTTCAAGTCGAGTGTGTGGTTGGGGGCGAAGGTGGCGACAAGAACCAGAACCGGAGGGACGAATTGCGGAAGGGCGACGGAAGTGTCGTCGCTCGTAATTGCGATGGTGCGCCGCAGCTTCGGGAAAAAATCAGTCAGGAACTCTGCGACGTCACGACCGGGGATGGTTACCGTTGCGGGACGTCCGACGAGTGCACGTTGTTCCGGTGTCAGAGGTGTTGGGGATTTCACCAATGTGTAGACAACACCCGGCTCCAGCGTGAATGCGTAGAGGCCGTGCCCACCGAGCGCGCCGGCGTTCTGGGCAGGATGCTCATTCTTGTCGATGAGGAGCCGGGATGTCAGCTGCACTGCGGCAGCCGTGCGCTTACTCGTGGTCACTTTCGCGCTGCCGATTCCTCCGGTGGAAGCATCCAGTCGCAATTCATACGAGCTGGCGATACGGACAACAGCGTTCTTTTTACTCCCAACGAGTTGGATTCCCAGCAGTGCCGCTTGCTCGAGGAGGTTCCAAAACAGGGGAGTGTCAAAGTCGTCCAGATAGAACCAGTCGGGGTCACGTGCGAAGCCACCGGGCGAGACTGAGGTGTAGAGCGCGGCGAACTGGCCAAACCAGGCGCTCTGTGCGGTGTTCAGTCCCAGACGACCGGCCTGGTAGCCAATCGAGTTCCAGCTGAGATTGCCTTTTATCCAGTTCCCGGTGCTTGTACTGCGCATCACCGGACGCACACCAAGCTCGTAGACAGGTGCCTTCCTGGCAGTGGCAGCGGCAGCGAGCGATTCCGGCGTGAGCGGTTTGGTCGGCGGTTTCCAACGACGTCCGCGACGTTTTGGAAGCTGTTCCCGCACCTCGAACTGTAATGCCATCGCGATGTTGGTCTCGGGCGGAGCCTCCATCCCGCTTCTGCCGTAGCCGGTGAACACCAGTTCTGTTTCCGGGGGAGGAGGCACCAGGGTGCTTTTCCACTTGGGTACTGGTTTGGCACGGGGTTGGGATTTCGTAACACTCGTCGGCGGCGCATCGGGATCGGGCGGAAGCATGGCTGTCTGCTGCGAGATTACGTCGGGGAGAAGTCCCGCTTCTTCGAGGGCAGCAATGACGTAGGCGTCGGCGGTGATGAGTGTTGCGGCGACGTGTTTGCAGTCGTAACCGACGTGGCAGGTGCATGCGGCGAAATCTATGCGCCAAAAGCCGGGCCTGCCCGGTCGCAATTCGATCTCCACGTCGTACGGTGCCGGGCGACTCCCGTTGACCTTCGCGGTGAGGATGCCATCGGGTTGCCAGGCCAGATTGTCTACCACCCCGTCGAGCGCGTAGTGGTACCCGCGTTCGAACGATCCGGCACCCACCTGGCGACTGATGTCGCCGACATCGACAAGGGGGAAATCGTCGAGTGCCATGGGTTAAATGCTCTCACGGGGGCGTTATCCAATTTCGCCATTTGGTACTTCTGGGGACAGTGGCGACGCTCACCTGTGCCCGAGAGCAGGGAACATCAATGGCAGAGTTAGTTAGAAGGATTTGAAAGGAACATTGATGACTAGTGGCGGACCGGCTGGATACACGTCGACTGGAAGCAGTCGCGATGATCCGACGCGGATGTCCGGCGGAAATTTTGCCCGCCTGATGATTACCGCAATCGGAGTCGGCCTTCTCTACACGGTTTTCAGTACCGCGACTATCGCCAAGTGTTTCCGCGACACAGAGGGCTTGCCCGGAAGTTGCGTCGAAATCACCTTGCAGCCCCAGAGCTACGTTTACGTCTTGCTGATTGTCGTGGCCATCGGCACCATCGTGTTCGGTCGGCGTCGCGCTCTGACAGCAACAGCAGAGAAGCGCCTTGTGCGGTACGCCTGCCTCATGATCATCGCCGTGGGTGCTGTGTTCGCAGCGTTGCATTCGCTCGCGTTCCATCGCTGGGCTTTGGGGGATATCCAGGATGGGCTGGCGATAGTGCTGCCGTTCCTGAGCAATGCCACAGTGATCTGGTCGGCCGCTTAGACACCTCTTCACAGATCAGTTGTGGCACATCTGCGCCGCCCCGTTCGGGGTCTCGAGCACACCGACTGCCTGCCCATACACTCGGCTGTCGCGTGAAAGGAACCTATGCCGCAGACAAGACTCCCTGCGCCGGCGGCGAGCAGTCCCCATTCGCGCAGGACGACTCCGACTTTGAGTACCTGGATAGTGGGGGCGGTGACGCTCGTTGTACTTTTGGTGCTCGCGATGACTTCTGGAGTTCCAGGCGTCCTCGCCTGGGTCGGCGGTGTCGGAACAGCGACGGCGCTCTATGTTGTGGTCTCCGGTCGTCGGTCCTGGGCACTGCTGCCTGGTAGGAAAATGGCGACGGTCGCATTCGCTGCGAGCGTCACCCTTCTGGTGTCCGGCGTCTCTCTTTCAGACCAGAAAACGTTCCTCTCCGATCTGGCTGGAACCGGATCGCATGCAGCATCCGCGATTCAGCCAACAACTCGCCCGATCGAGCCCCAACCGACGTTAACTCCCTCGTTAACACACGGTGATGCTGCGGCGGCGGACTCTGCGCTGGTCGAGGACACCCTGGATACTGGTGACGGCACGCAGGATGCCGACGAGTCGGCCACGAGCCCGGCTGGTGCAAGTGCATTGCAAGTATTGGCATCACTACCCATCAAAGGCCGCGCCCCAAAAACAGGGTACGACCGCACTGGGATGTTTGGAGAGGCCTGGATCGACGTCGACAGCAATGGGTGCGACACGAGAAACGACATCCTGGCGCGTGATCTAACTCAGATCGTTACCTCGGGTACCTGCAGGGTCCTCTCGGGCACACTGACGTCCCCGTACACATCGGAACTGGTGGACTTTGTGCGCGGAAACGACACTTCAGCCCTGGTGCAGATCGATCATGTTGTCGCCCTATCCAACGCCTGGCAGACCGGTGCCCAGCAGCTATCGCCGGAGGAGCGGAAGTTTTTGGCCAACGATCCGTTGAACCTGCTGGCCGTTGACGGTCGGTCCAATTCCCAAAAGGGTGATGGCGACGCCGCAACGTGGCTTCCATCGAGCAAGGGGATCCGGTGCAGTTACATCGCACGCCAGATCTCGGTGAAGGCTACTTATGGGTTATGGGTGACGCAGTCGGAACACGACTCGATGGCGACAATACTGAGCGAATGTGCCGACGAACCTTCACTGACGTCGGCACTGGCCACAGCGCCTGTACTAGATGGGCTTGTTGAGCGTTCAACGCCACCAGCCGACATTGCGCCATCAGTTCCTGTGTCTACCCCAGTGGCACCCGAGCCGTCAGCACCTGCAACAGAACCGGTGCCGGACGCGTTTTTCAAGAATTGCGATGCTGTGCGCGCAGCTGGAGCAGCGCCCCTGACGAGCGAACAGCCCGGATACAGTTTCGCGTTGGATCGCGACCGGGACGGCATCGCCTGTGAGACTTGAGGTCCGCCATTTAGCGTCCGGATACTGCAGGAGTCACGCCAGACCGCTTAACCATTTACCTCGCCGACTTCAGTCCGCAGTATCGGTTTGATTTTCAGCATTCGGGTCATCGCCGGACGTCGCGAACGCGGGCTGGTCAAGCACTCGTAACCATGAGCCATCAGGCTGTCGTCGCACAACTTGAGCTCGTGCCCCCGCTCCGTCTTTGGGTGGAGTAGAAGTCATCGCGATATCGCCGCTACGCAGCGTGGGCAGCGGATCTTCAGGTTCGAACTTGGGGGCATCCTGCAGAAAATCCGCCCAAAGTTCCTTGATTGCTTTCCGCCCAACGGTGGTACTACCCGGGGGGAACGCCATCACCGCGTCCTCTTCGTACAGTTCTGCAACGCCTGCGGCATCGCCGGCGTTTGAACGCTCGACGAACAGCCGCGTGATGTCTTCCGGCTCCATTGCTTTTTCGTAGTTGGTCATTTGTTCACTCCTTCCGCATCTATCGTCCTCTGCGTGAAACCGAGGTTCAATATCTTGAGCTGCTTTTAGAAGGGGATGCTGCCGTCGGGCAGGTTGCCCTCCCGGTCAGTACCCGTCACCCGCATCATTTTCTCCCGACTCGTCTCCACCGTCACCTTCGGCACCTCTGGTGTGGCCGGTGTAGCTGGTGTGCTCTCCACATCCGCCTCCACGGGTGGCAAGGTGTCCAGATCGAACGGAACAAAACCCACCGGTGGCTCCGGGCTCGACGAATACATCCGCCCCGTCGGGGTCGTGAACACCAGGTTGCCGCCACCCTCGGGCTGCGACAAACGAAACCGCGAATGGGTTTTCAACGCATGATGCGGCCGACACAAAAACGATAGATTATCCGCTTTGGTGTGGCCGCCGTGCTGCCACTCCACCGCATGATCCACCTGACACAGTGCCGCCGGGGTATGGCAACCAAAAAAGCGGCACTCCACATCACGCACCTGCAACCCACACCGCATCGATTTGGGAATCTTCCGGCTGCGCCGCTCCACATCCATCACCGTGCCGGTAAACGGATCGGTCAATACCCGCCGGTAGGAGTTCGCCCCAACCGTCAACCGCCGTGCGGTGTCCAGATCGATCGGCCCATACCCGGCCATCACCGGCAACTCGCCCGTGTGGCCCAGCAGCCCGAGGATCGGGATACTGATCATCACACTGGCCCGAATCCCGGTACTGTCGGCGCTGCTGTCGCCAGAAATGCACAAATCGGTGAACACGTCGGCGCGTAACTGCGTCAACGTGCGCGTCTCCGTGGGGCCCTGCAATGCCTGCGCGGTCAATGACAGCCGGGTGTAGATCGCATACGCTTCCGGCGCCGGCACACACGCACTCAACCACGCCATCCCGTCCGCGGCCGGATCCAACCGGACATGCCGCTGCGCGGTAGCGGCGATGGTGCGGTCCACCAGTGGGGTGGGGTGGATGAGGTCCCGAATTTTGTTGCCCTTTTTCTTCACCGTCGCCACCGTCTCATCCGGCGCCGTTTTCAAAATCTCTTCCTCAAATGCTGCGCGGGCCTGCTTCGGCAGGGTGGCGGCGATCTTCGCAATGGCGCGGGCGTGCAGCAGCGACAGCATCCCGACCCGCAGCAGGGCCATGGTGGCCGGGAGATCCTCCGACAGGATTTGGGCGTGGTCGAGGAGCTGTCCGGCGGCCCCACAACTCACCCGCAGCAGCAACGCGATTTCCGCCTCCAACTCGCGCCGCGCAATAACTTCCGGACTCCACGCCGGAATCGTTTTCCCAAACGCACCGTTGCCGGCCTGCAGTGCCGCCTGCGCGGCGGCAGCCTGGTCGATAGTCACCGCCTCCTCCGAAGCCAGGCGCGCCAGGGTGAGGTGATCAATCAGGCGCGCATCGGCCGCGTTGTTGTTCGTCACCACCCATTCCACCGCGTTGTAACTGTCATCGAGTTTTTGGGCCGTGAGCGTTAGCGAATAGGCGCGGGCTTCTTTCTGGGTTGCCACCCAGTAGGCGCCCTCGCTGGTGCGGTGGCGCCACAATAGCTCCTCGGGGGTGCTGGAGTCGTGGCGTGTCTCCCACTGCTCGGGGTGATCTTCCGGCTCCGCCCAACTCTCCGCCGGCCGGAGCCGCAACGCCTCTTCGTCGGGGTCGACCGGCAGGGTGTCGGCGGTATACACCCACAACTCGTCCTCGGCGGTCGGGGTCGGTGGGGTGAGGAACGCCGGGCGTGGCAGCAGGGCGGCCGCGGCCGTCGCGGCGGCGACCTCCACCGTCGGCTCCGGCCGCTCCACACCAGCACCAGCACCAGCACCAGCACCAGCACCGGCCGATAGGGCGCTGTCGGCGGTCATATCGGGGTCGTCGGGATGGGGTGGAACCAGGGGTTCCTCGGGCGGAAAATCGTCGGGAGTTCGCATACATTCAGTCCACCCGCAGCCACCGACACTACGCCCCGAAACGAGCCCCAATTGGGGCCACCGGCAGGGGGCTTGACGAAATAAATAATTGCTCGATAAATATCGAACTCAAAAGGCCTGATCGGGGTGCATCTTGTCACACGGCATGCGCCACAAACCCGGAATTATGCTTTAGAACAAGAGTCAGTATCTAGCCAAGAAATCGAATCATCGAGCGCATTGTGGCCCGCATGCGGCCTGTGGAAAAGGGATTTCACCGATCCTGCCAGTACGCCCGAATTTCGATCACCCCGGCCTCCGCCATTGGGTGCTTCGCGGCCACTTCAATTGCTTCGCCCATGTCTGTAGCTTCGATCAGATCGAACCCCGCAATGAATCTGTGCGCCTCTGCCACAGGTCCAGGCGTCGTCACCGTCTTCCCATCTCGCACACGCACAGTCCGCGCCTCATCAACAGGCTGCAACTGGCTCCCTTCGAGTCGAACCTGCCGACGAGCCATCTCGTCCACCCATACCTCCGTACGCTCTTCCATATCAGGAAGCGGCGTGAACGATTCCTCGATGCAGATCAGCAGTAAAAATCGCATTGGCGACGCCTTTCAGTAAGGGTGACAGCTTTCTCCGACAGGTTTCTTCCCCTGGGGATTGTTGAATCAATCAGTTTTTGTTGCGTCAGCGGAATCATTCACGGACGCTGCCGCGGACCATGTCGCTGATTCCGCAAGGAAATCTGCGATCTGCGTCGCCATCACTTCGGGCTCCCATCCGTGATTCGCACCGGGCATTTCCACCTTGCGCGCATTGGGCATCGACTCGGCGATCGAATCTGCAGCGGAGTGCATAATCGGCAGGGTCTGTTCACCCACCACCGCCAAGGTGGGCTGAGTTACCCCAGCCCACAATTCGGCCCGTGGGGCCGACTGCGCCCATGCCAAAGACTCCGCGTCGGGCTCGAGGCTCGGCGCCATCTGCACCATCACAGGCCAAGCTGGGCTGCTTTTTGCACCGTCAAGCCACTCACGAGGCATGTCCTTCATATAGAACTCAACGGCAGCATTCCCGTCGCCGGTCCGAAGAATATTACGCAGCCCCTCCAGGAACTCGGTACCATCATGCCCACCGTCGGGACCAAGCGGGGTCTCCCACAAAATGAGTTGCGTCACCGGCAAGCCGGCCGCCGCCGCTGCAAGCGCAATTGATCCACCGGAAGAACTTCCGTACAGCGCCGCTGAACCCCCTTCGCCAGCGACCAGATCAATAAGGATTCGAAGGTCATGGATGGTGTCGTCCAACGTGCACGGAAAGGGCCGCTCGCTCTCGCCACGACCCCGGCGGTCGAAATTGAGAACGGTGTATCCCTTGGCCGCAAGGCGTTCCGCCATCTCGACGGTGTTGGGGTCGAACCCGCGGAACTGCATCGCCGCCGCGATGAGAATTACTGCTGGCCCCGTGCCCACCACATCGTAGGCAAGCTGGATGCCGTCATTCGAAGCCACCAACTCGGTCATCGCCCGCCTGCCTCTTCACACCGTCCCAACTCGATGGTTCCAACATATTCCGGAATGTTCACAGCGTCTACAATCACCACCCCGGATACTCGATTATTTGGCGCTCTCGAGCGCGAGGAGTGTGCTCTTTGCGGTGAGGCCACCAATGTATCCGCCGAGGGACCCGTCAGCACGGAGCACCCGATGGCATGGAACGACGAGGGGGAGGGGGTTGGTCGCACAGGCTGTGCCGACGGCCCGCACCGCCCGCGGATTGCCAACCAGCTCCGCAACTGTCTTGTACGACTGGGTACTGCCGTATTTGATCGTCGGCAGGTGACGCTGCACGAGCTGACGAAAGCCCTCCGACATCGAATAATCCAGTTCCAGGTCGAAGGTCTGGCGACTTCCGGCAAAGTATTCGTCAAGCTCCCGTGCGACACGATCGAGCCGTCGAGGTGCTCGCAGAATTCGGGGACTCAGCTTCGTTCCCAACCGCTCGAGCACCTGGTCGTGGCCTTCGACATCGAAGGCGACCCGCACCAAACCCCGAGCGGTAGCCGCCAGAAGAAGCATCCCGACCGGGCTGTCAATTGTTGTGTACGCGATGTCGAGGAGGCCGTCCTGCGCAGCCCGCGCTTCCAGTCGTCGGTGCAACTCTGTGAGCGTGGCATCCGAACTTGCACTCTCTGCGGAAAGAACCGACAGGACAGAGTCCAGGTCATTTTCTGCCGCCGGATGAGCTTCAGTGCCCGACCCTGTGCGGGAACCCGGCGTTGTGGAAAAATTCGTGACCATTAGCGTTCTCCTGTCGACATGGGCTGGGGGGATGTTTTAGAAAACGACCCATCCGTCCCTGGAATCCGCCCAGGCGCCACCAAGTACCGACGAATCGATCGGATGCCATCGGCCGCAGCTCGCCGGGCGGCATCGGTCGTCCCGCCGACCAGTTCGGCAACCTCCGCATAGGACAGCCCGCCGAGGTAGTGGTAAGCGACCGCTTTTCGCTGCTTGTCCGGCAGTGCAGCCACCACCGCCAACGCATCCCTCACCGAGTCACTCGCCCCAGGCACCCCAAGTGTTGACGCCTCATCGGGAAGCTCCGCAACAGCAACGGGTTGGCGGCCTCGAGTCCGGGTCACGTCGATGGCCTTGCGATGAGCAATTGTCACTAGCCACGCTTCGACGTTCGCATCCAGGGGCAGTTCCGGCCATGCCCGAAGGGCGGCGAGAAACGTTTCGGACCAGGCATCGTCAGCGTCCGTGTGGGTCCCAAGCACGGCCCGGCACACCCTCAAAACCATCGCGCCGTACTGTTCGACCACTGTCTCAAAGGGCTGCCGTGCGCCCACTGCATGTTCTGGCATCCCTATCAAAAGAGTTTTGATGCCTTGGCTGACGCAGGTTCCTCAAGCTCGAGAAGGAACTGCTTGCGTACGATGCCCCCGGCGTACCCCGTGAGTTTTCCATCGGCACCAACAACCCGGTGACAGGCGATGATGATACTCACAGGGTTATGCCCAACGGCCTGTCCCACCGCCTGGGCCAACGAGCGGTTGCCCAACTGCGCTGCGAGCCGCCCATAAGTTGTGGTCTCGCCGAAGGGAATCTCCCGCAGGAGGTCCCAGACCCGGGTTTGCAGGTCGTTGCCGACCGGGGCCAGCTTGAGTTCAAACCGGGATCGCCGACCCCCAAAGTATTCGCCCAATTGGGTCTGCGCCGTGCTGAAAACCGGATCTGACTCCGCGATAACGGCCGCACCCATCGATGCTGCCCGTGGCCGATAACGGTGTTCCTCAAAGTACAGCCCGGTCAGGGCGGCACCGTCGGCGACGAGCAGCAGGTCACCGACCGGTGCAGAGATCGTGGTGTGGCGCGCAGTCATCCGGCACATCCTCTCTTCGTCATTCTTGCACTCACTGGGTAGACGTTTCAGACATGTCAAACGT
>Ga0247735_1000072_pt1 | contig 59491 bp, 50 predicted proteins | sample UWRJL178409R2_FD_180934 | JGI IMG/M metagenome (GOLD analysis project Ga0247735, IMG submission 180934) | Plant litter microbial communities from Arlington Agricultural Research Station in Wisconsin, United States - UWRJ-L178-409R-2 | ecosystem: Environmental > Terrestrial > Plant litter >... | reverse complement strand
CTGTTCGTACACTTCAAAGCTATCCAATCCGACGGCTTCAAAAGCCTGAAAGAAGGCCAACAGGTTTCTTTCATCGCTACCCGCGGTCAGAAAGGCATGCAAGCTGAAGAAGTTCAAGTTATCTAACTTGTACTTATTCGCTTAAAAAGAACCCCGCTTCGGCGGGGTTTTTTTATGCCTGCAGAAAACCCCGGCCCTGTAGGAGCTGCCGAAGGCTGCGAAAGCGGTCTTCCTGACACACCGCCATTCGCAGCCTTCAGCAGCTCCTACAGAGCCAGCGTCTACAGAAAATGCCCCATCAATCATCGCTTTCAGAAATACTCGGCATCGCAGGACTCAACGCTTCCTGCAACACGATCCGCGCACCCACGTGGCGCGCCAGCTCCTGATAGACCATCGCAATCTGACTTTCCGGTTCAGCAATGGCAGTAGGCTTGCCAGCATCGGCCTGCTCGCGAATCAGCATCGACAATGGCAACGAGGCTAACAGCTCGACGTCATATTGCGCCGCCAGCTTCTCTCCGCCACCTTCGCCGAACAAATGCTCTGCATGGCCGCAGTTGGAGCAGATGTGCACAGCCATGTTCTCCACAACGCCCAGTACCGGAATGTTGACCTTGCGGAACATTTCGACCCCCTTGCGCGCATCCAACAGCGCCAGATCCTGCGGGGTGGTGACGATGACAGCACCGGCTACCGGCACTTTCTGCGCCAGCGTCAGTTGAATATCACCGGTACCCGGCGGCATATCGATGACCAGATAATCCAGGTCATTCCACGCCGTCTGTGTAATCAACTGCAACAACGCCCCGGACACCATCGGCCCACGCCAGACCATGGGCGTGTTGTCGTCGGTCAGAAAAGCCATGGACATGACTTCGACCCCATGGGATTCGATCGGCACGAACCACTTCTGGTCCTTGATCTTCGGCCGCGTGCCCTCAGGGATGCCAAACATCACACCCTGACTCGGGCCATAAATATCCGCATCCAGAATGCCGACCCGCGCGCCTTCACGGCCCAGAGCCAGCGCCAGGTTAGCCGCGGTGGTGGATTTGCCCACGCCGCCCTTGCCCGAAGCCACCGCCACAATATTTTTCACATTGGCCAGGCCAGGGATTTGCCCTTGAGCCTTGTGGGCCTCAATCACACAACGAATATCGACTTTGGCCGACGCCACGCCATCGAGGCCTTCGATGGCAATCTGCAGCATTTGCGCCCAGCCGCTTTTGAACAACCCGGCGGCATAGCCCAGCTCGAGCTGGACACTGACACGCTCACCCTCGATTTCGATAGCGCGAACACAACCGGCGGTCACCGGGTCTTGATTCAGATAAGGATCGGTATATTGGCGAAGGACGGCTTCCACCGCTGCGCGATTAACAGCGCTCATGGGCTACTCCCGAATAAAGACAGACTAAAACAGGCGGCTATCCTAACTCTTCTGCGGAGCCGGGGCATGGTTTCCCTAGAATCAATACTTGCCTGCCGCACCCTCGACCCCGCCGTATCACGCAGCAATCACAGGCCCCGTAGGAGCGCGCTTGCCCGCGATAGCGCCAAGTCAGGCAATGATCTTTCGAATGGGCCACCGTAATCGCGGGCAAGCGCGCTCCTACATCGACGCACATTTTAATTGGGAGCGCACACTCCTACAGTCAGCACAGGATGAAAAAAATCGCTCAGACCTTTATAGTGGCCGACCTCCGTTTCACTTCAAGTAGCCGAGCCCCATGTCCGAGCCACGCAAGATCCTCGTCACCAGCGCCCTGCCCTATGCCAATGGTTCTATCCATCTTGGCCATATGCTTGAGTACATCCAGACAGATATGTGGGTGCGCTTTCAGAAGCATCGCGGCAACCAATGCATTTACGTCTGCGCGGACGACGCTCACGGCTCGGCAATCATGCTGCGTGCTGAAAAGGAAGGCATCACACCAGAACAACTGATCGACAACGTCAAGGCCGAGCACAGCGCGGACTTCACTGATTTCCTGGTGGATTTCGATAATTTCCACTCGACCCACTCGGAAGAAAACCGCGAGCTGTCGAGCATGATCTACACCCGCCTGCGTGATGCCGGGCATATTGCTACACGCTCGATCACCCAGTATTTCGACCCGGAAAAGAAAATGTTCCTGGCCGACCGCTTCATCAAGGGCACCTGCCCGAAGTGCGGTACGGCTGACCAGTACGGCGACAACTGCGAAAAATGCGGCGCCACTTACGCGCCAACCGACCTGAAAGATCCTAAATCGGCAATCTCAGGCGCAACGCCGGTCCTCAAGGACTCGAAACACTTCTTCTTCGACCTGCCCGCCTTCGACGCCATGCTGAAAAGCTGGACTCGCAGCGGTACCTTGCAGGACGCCGTGGCCAACAAGATCGCCGAATGGCTGGACGCAGGTCTGCAGCAGTGGGACATCTCCCGCGACGCGCCGTACTTCGGTTTCGAGATCCCTGACGAACCCGGCAAGTATTTTTATGTATGGCTGGACGCACCTGTGGGCTACATGGCCAGCTTCAAGAACCTGTGCGCCCGCCGTCCGGATCTGGACTTCGATGCCTACTGGACCAAAGATTCCACCACCGAGCTGTATCACTTCATCGGCAAGGACATCGTCAATTTCCACGCCCTGTTCTGGCCAGCAATGCTTGAAGGTGCTGGCCTGCGCAAGCCTACCGGGATCAACGTTCACGGTTACCTGACCGTCAACGGCCAGAAGATGTCGAAATCCCGTGGCACCTTCATCAAGGCCCGTACCTATCTGGAACACCTGTCGCCGGAATATCTGCGCTACTACTATGCAGCCAAGCTCGGTAAAGGCGTCGATGATCTCGACCTGAACCTCGAAGACTTCGTGCAGAAGGTCAATTCGGATCTGATTGGCAAGGTGGTAAACATTGCCAGCCGTTGTGCCGGCTTCATTCATAAAGGCAATGCCGGTGTGATGGTTGCCGACAACGCTTCACCTGAGCTGACCGACGCATTTCTGGCTGCCGCGCCAGGGATTGCCGAAGCCTACGAAGCCCGTGACTTCGCCCGCGCCATGCGTGAAATCATGGGCCTTGCCGACCGAGCCAACGCCTACATTGCTGAAAAGGCACCCTGGTCGCTGGCCAAGCAGGAAGGCAAACAGGACGAAGTTCAGGCCGTCTGCGCACTGGGCGTCAACCTGTTCCGTCAACTGGTGATCTTCCTCAAGCCCGTGCTGCCACTGCTGGCCGCTGATGCCGAGAAATTCCTCAACGTCGCACCGCTGACCTGGGACGATCATAAGACCCTGCTGGCCAATCACCAGTTGAATCCGTTCCAGGCCCTGATGAGCCGAATCGACCCGGTCAAGGTTGAAGCCATGACCGCAGCCTCGAAAGAAGACCTGGTCGCCAGCGCAACAGATACCGGTGCAACCCCCCAGGGTAATGGCGAGTTGCTCAAGGAGCCACTGGCTGCCGAGATTGAATTCGATGCGTTTGCAGCGGTGGATTTGCGCGTCGCGTTGATTCTCAAGGCTGAGCATGTTGAAGGCGCAGACAAGTTGTTGCGCCTGACGCTGGATATCGGAGACGAGCAACGCAACGTGTTCTCCGGGATCAAGAGTGCCTACCCGAATCCTTCTGAGCTGGAAGGCCGCTTGACGATGATGATCGCCAATCTCAAACCGCGGAAAATGCGCTTCGGCATGTCCGAAGGCATGGTGATGGCAGCAGGCCCCGGCGGCGAAGAAATCTACCTGCTCAGCCCTGATAGCGGCGCAAAACCAGGTCAGCGCATCAAGTAAGGTTGGGATCAAGCTAGGCGGCGCGCCAGAGATGGTGCGTCGATCAGTACCCCTGTGGGAGCGGGTTCATTCGCGAAGCGGTGCTACAGCGTGTAGAGCGTTGTCTGAAACGACGCTTCGCGAATGAATTCGCTCCCACAGGCGCTTTCGACTCTGCATTCACTCATCACCCAACGCAACCCGGCAAGACCATGGACCTTATTCATAGCATCGACGCCCTGCTGCCTCAGACCCAATGTGGCAAATGTGGACATCCGGGCTGCATGCCTTATGCCCAAGGTATCGCTAAGGGCGAGGCGATCAACAAATGCCCACCGGGCGGTGATGAAACCATTGCCGGACTGGCGCTTCTGTTGAACTTGCCGGTGATGCGCCCGGACCCTGAACGCGGACTTGCGCCTGCACAGGTGGCATTCATCCGTGAAGCTGAGTGCATCGGTTGCACCAAGTGCATTCAGGCCTGCCCGGTCGACGCGATTGTCGGCGCGGCAAAGTTCATGCACACCGTGATCGTCGATGAATGCACAGGCTGCGATTTGTGCGTCGCGCCCTGCCCCGTGGACTGCATCGACATGCTACCCATTTCACTGGGTCAGGCCTCCCCTGAGTTGCTCCCTGGTGCAGACATCATCGCCCTCACCGGCGGCCTGGCGCATACGCCGGAAGAACGGCAGACCCGCAAGCGTAAACGTGATCATGCACGCATGCGCTTCGAGTCCCGCAATGCTCGACTACGGCGCGCTGACGAGCGGCGGCAGGCAGAGCGGCTGGCCCGCGCGCAAAAGCCACTCGCCACGCCTGCGCAGCCTCAATCGCCGCCTGAGGCAACTGACGACACCGCCGTGAAAAAAGCGCGCATTGCTGTGGCCATGAGCCGCGCTCAGTTGAACAAATCGCTCAAGGCATTCGGTCATCCGCCTGTTGCCGAGCAGGCCGCTCGCCTGGTCGAGTTGCAGAACGAGTACGAAACCGCCGAGCAGGTGTTGGCCGGCCTATTGGCAACACAGCCAACGGAGTTACCGATACAGATCGCCAAGGTCGACGCCGGAGATATCAAACGCGCAAAAATCCAGCTGGCCATGGCCCGTGCAGCACTCAAGAAAGCCCAGACTGCCCAGAAAGGCCTGGAGGAAATCGAGGACTTGAGCGCCCAAATGCGTTTCGCCGAACAGCTTCTAGAGGCAGCAGAAAAAGGCACCTCCGCTCTCGCCCGGCTTGATACCACCGCATCCAGGGAAGTACTCGGATCATGAACACCGCAAAGCGTAAGGAAATCTTCCGCAGACTCCACGAAGACAATCCTGATCCCAAAACCGAGCTGGCATACACCACTCCATTTGAACTGCTGATCTCGGTAATCCTGTCTGCCCAGGCAACCGACGTAAGCGTTAACAAAGCCACCGCCCGCCTATACCCGATTGCCAATACCCCACAGGCTATCTATGAGCTAGGCGTCGAAGGGCTTTCGGAGTACATCAAGACCATCGGCCTGTACAACAGCAAGGCCAAAAACGTCATCGAAACATGCCGGATGCTGATGGAGTTGCACGACGGCGAGGTGCCACAAACCCGCGAAGCATTGGAAGCATTGCCAGGTGTCGGGCGCAAAACGGCTAACGTGGTACTCAATACCGCCTTTCGACAAATAGCCATGGCGGTGGACACCCACATCTTTCGGGTCAGCAACCGCACCGGGATAGCGCCCGGCAAGAACGTTGTCGACGTCGAAAAGCAACTGATGAAATTTGTTCCGAAGGATTACCTGCTCGATGCCCACCACTGGCTGATCCTGCACGGCAGATACGTGTGCCAGGCCCGCAAGCCCCGCTGCGGCAGTTGCCGGATAGAAGACCTTTGCGACTATAAGGACAAAACCTCTGACGATTGAGTAATAGAGGTTCAGGCGGTCAATCGATTGAAAAAATCTTTTTTACCCGCTCGCTGATTGTCGCTATAAGGTCCGCCAATGACAGCCTAATTCTGGAGTCGACTTTATGAGCACTGACAAAGAGCAATTAGACGTAGACGACGATTTCATCGTAGTTGAATCCGACGACAACGAACCCGCCCCGGTTGAGCCAGCCAAAACCAACCTCAGCAAACGCCGCACCATCGACAACATGCTGGAAGAACGCCGCCTTCAGAGACAATTGGCAGATTACGACTACGATTTATGACCCACAAAAGCACGCATACCCCATGCCTGCATGAATCCACCCCAAAGCCTCACGACGCTGAGAAGTATGCTGTGACTTTCCTGGGTGGAGAGCCGATGTAAATCTTTTGACGACCAGCGCTGGCTTGCAGGCTGGTCGGCTCAATATTCAAACCAATCCATTACGCTGCGCAAGCTCGATCAAATCCACCAGAGAGTGCGCATTAAGTTTAAGTAGCAATCTGGTTTTATAAGTGCTGACTGTTTTATTACTTAGAAACATTCCATCGGCTATTTCCTTATTGGTCTTCCCCCTCGCCAACTGCTGCAACACCATCATTTCCCGGCCTGACAGGCGATCCACCATATCCGCTTCGCTGGCATTGCCCATGCTCGAACGTACCGTGTGCAGTGCCTGGTTTGGAAAATAGCTGTAACCGGATAACACCGCTTTAATTGCACTCAACAGTTCGGTGAGGTCCTGCTGTTTACAAACATATCCTGCCGCTCCGGCCTGCATGCAACGCATCGAGAAATGGCCTGGTGCCTGCGAAGTCAGGATGAGCACCTTGAAGGGCAACGTCATGGCAGACAAACGGGCGATGACCTCCAGGCCATCCAGTTTGGGGATGCCAATGTCCAGAATCACGATATCGGGTAAATGCTCACGAGCCAGTTGCAGGGCATCCACTCCGTTGTCCGTCTCCGCAATGACCTCATAGCCATGGCGCTCCATCAGCATGCGTACGGCAAGGCGAATGACGGGATGATCGTCCACGATCAGCACTTTATTCATGGGCAGTCCATTTTTCGCTATTCGAATATTCAGGATACGCACAATAGCTTAGTCGTTTAGTGCTTTGCATGGCGCTTACCCCTGAGTACCAACAGCAAGAGACCATTCCCACTCTTACAGCAGAATTTTCCTACAAGATTCTGCCGATATGACGCCTGTGAATAGTTTTTCAAGAGGCCACCCACTCAGCGTCAGACGGGTTTGCCGAGCGCCGCAGCAGCGAGATAGAGCGCCGCGAATACGGCAAAAGAATTATCACTGTTACGTCAAGCATTTTTCCAATACCTCTTTGGACTAATCAAACGGTCTTACAATCCGTGAATGAACAATCGGCTTGCCCGGAGGGCGAAGGCCTTTGGTGAGCACGATGCCATGACACCATTGCGACCGAGGATAAATAGAGCCTCGTACAATCCAACAACCCGTCGGCAGTGTTTAATTCCAGCGGTAAAGCAGCTAATGCCGCAAAAGATACACCTCCTTGAGCAACGTCAACCAAGCAGACTCGAACAGGACATTTCAGACCGGTCTGGTATATGACGTTTAGAAAATACACACTTTTAATCGTTTTTTTGTAAACATATGTATTTAGAGAAATTTCCTACTAGCTTTTAGGACATTCCTGAAAGCTCAGTCTTACGGACAGCCTAATTTGGCTAGAACTCATTAAATTCACGCGCTGCAGATGCAGAAATAAAGACACCCAACCATACATATATACCGCACATCAAAAGCAGCACCAGTATCGAGCGGTAGAGCGCTCGATCTCTGCAACAGCTCATCCGACATTCAGGTAATACTATATAGGGACACAGCGCCATCCTCCCCACCACAAATAGGAAATGGACTACAAAACTAACAGACACTGATAACAACCATGTAAGACAAGAAAACTGAACCCCAGGCGATTCATGTAAAGACTATTTTTTCACTTGCAAATTCTATTACCAGTCGTTACTTTTTTGACGACAACCCATTAGTACTGATTAGTACAACGCGGCGATTAACAAATCATCCTCTAGTAAACTGATGCCACTTTGACTTTTTCAAATAGCATTATGTATAGACTCTGCCCGCAGAGCGCCGAAAGGATTCGAGCAATTAACTGATTAGATATGCAGCTATCCCTTGGTGGCCTCAACAAGGCCAGACGATTCTTTATTTGAATTGGCCATGTGTATAACCATGTTCAAAAAGGAATAACCCATGAACAGAAAAACCATCCGCTTATCTTCTGACGACCCCAACGCCATGGATCTAAAGGCTGCTGTTGAACAATTCGTAGCCCAGGGTGGCGTTATCGACAAGATCCCCATAGGAGAGTCCTGCACCCGCGTCCAGGCACCCAGACTTGTCGCCTCAGGCAAGGATGACAGCCAAGATGACCGACGCGAGAAAGTCGAACTCCTGAGGGAATTGGTCGCCAAAGGCGCAGGATTTTCATCACTTCAGTATTCATTGAAGATGAACAGAAAAGACATCAAACAGCTGGCGGTGCAGCACGGCGTAAAAATTGCGCTCAGCAAACCTCTGGGTAACACCCATCGCCTGCGCGGTTATGCTACGGCTGATGTGGACGACGTGGTTGCGGGCCAGGCCATGCATTATTCCAGCCTGGGGTACAGCGCCCCCGAAATAGCACAGATTCTGGGGCTGACCACGCGGGAGGTCTGGAATATTGGTAAAGCCTACCGGTTCGAATTCAAACGAGAGAAGGACGACGTCTCTCGCTAATCGCTTGAGTCGTCACCACATCTGTTTACGCAGGAGGACATCTGAATGAAAGTACTTACACACCTGCTCAATCCGATCAGCGTTATCGCGATGTTCGCGGCGCTCTGCGAAGCGTCCGCAACAACAGTGCTGCCTTATTTGGACGATGAAAATCGCCAGGTCTATCTGTGGTTTCTAATAGCGTTCCCATCAGCACTTGTCGTAATGTTCTTTTTAACATTGAACTTCAATAACAAAGTTCTCTATGGACCGCAGGGAGACGCGAGCAAACCGCCTCACTGCTCGGCATCTGATGCGCTACCAGAAGACCAGAAGCAGGGCAGCCGCCTTTCGCAGAGCAACCAGATTATCGGAGGGTAATTGATCGATGCGAGAAGAATGGAGAACTGAACGAAAGCGAGTGCCGCACTAAAACCGGTAAAACTGGAGCAAGCCTCGAACGATAACGAGAGGTCTAAACACATTTGCTAGAGTTGCAGCACCCTGGCAGGCGCTGCAACTCTATTCAGGACTGCTGTTTAAAACAGTTTACGACCTTTGTTAGCCGCGATACGCATGCGCAGCGCATTGAGCTTGATGAAGCCCGCAGCGTCGGCCTGGTTGTACGCGCCACCATCTTCTTCGAAGGTGGCGATATTGGCATCAAACAGCGATTCGTCAGACTTGCGGCCAGTGACGATAACGTTGCCTTTATACAGCTTCAGACGTACTACGCCGTTCACGTGCGCCTGGGAAGCGTCGATCATCTGTTGCAGCATCAGACGCTCCGGGCTCCACCAGTAGCCGGTGTAGATCAGGCTCGCGTATTTCGGCATCAGCTCGTCTTTGAGGTGAGCAACTTCGCGGTCGAGAGTGATCGACTCGATAGCGCGGTGAGCGCGCAGCATGATGGTGCCGCCCGGGGTTTCGTAGCAGCCACGGGATTTCATGCCCACATAGCGGTTTTCTACGATGTCCAGACGGCCGATGCCATGCTCGCCGCCGATGCGGTTGAGGGTGGCCAATACGGTTGCCGGGGTCATCTCTACGCCGTCCAGCGCTACGATGTCGCCGTTGCGGTAGGTCAGCTCCAGATACTGCGCGGTATCAGGCGCGTTCTCCGGAGAAACAGTCCAACGCCACATGTCTTCTTCGTGCTCGGTCCAGGTGTCTTCCAGCACGCCGCCTTCATAGGAGATGTGCAGCAGGTTGGCATCCATGGAGTACGGAGATTTCTTCTTGCCGTGGCGCTCGATCGGGATCGCGTGCTTCTCGGCGTAATCCATCAGCTTCTCACGGGACAGCAGGTCCCATTCGCGCCAAGGGGCAATCACTTTGACGCCTGGCTTGAGCGCATAGGCGCCCAGTTCGAAACGGACCTGATCGTTACCTTTGCCCGTAGCGCCATGGGAGATGGCATCAGCGCCGGTTTCGTTGGCGATTTCGATCAGGCGCTTGGCGATCAGCGGACGAGCGATGGAAGTACCCAACAGGTACTCGCCTTCGTAGACAGTGTTGGCGCGGAACATCGGGAACACGAAGTCACGCACGAACTCTTCGCGCAGATCGTCGATGTAGATTTCTTTCACGCCCATGGCCTTGGCCTTGGCGCGTGCTGGTTCGACTTCTTCGCCCTGACCCAGGTCAGCGGTAAAAGTCACCACTTCGCAGTTATACGTATCCTGCAGCCACTTGAGGATTACCGAAGTATCCAGGCCACCGGAATACGCGAGAACTACCTTGTTTACGTCCGCCATGCCATCACTCCACCGGGTTGTACGGAAAACCGGGGATTCTACCGCTCAAATGCTTCGATTTACAGTAGCGCGACAGCTTCTGACGATGAAGCGACAACTTATGTCAATCGAGCGACGCAAGGTGGCGGGTGATCAAACCTTTGCAGACGGGCCGATTGAGGCCACAGGCGCAGGCTTTTCATCGGGGGCAACGCGCTCCAGATGGACGTTGACCCGGCGATTACGTGCCCGGTTGGCGTTATTGGTGTTGGGTGCCAAAGGATAACGCTCGCCATGAAAGCGCAGGGTGATCTGCTCTTCCGGAATACCCTGGGCCTTGAGGTAATCCATGACCGCCAGCGCCCTGCGGCGGGACAGATCCCGGTTGGTCAGGCGATTGCCACTGTTGTCCGAGTGACCATCGAGCTCAATATGGTTGACCGTTGGGTCGGCCTTCAAATAAGCCACGATGGTGTGCAGTTTGCTCTTGGCCTGAGCGTCAAGATCAATGCCCCCACCAGGAAAGCCGACCTCAGCCTGTTTGACCTGGTCGTAGTTCATCGGCAGAAGTTTGGCGACACACTGCTGGTAATCACCGAACGCCTTATTGAATTTGACCGGCAACAGACGCACTTCAGTCGTGCCCCCCACGTCCCGGGAATAATGGCGAATCACCGGACTGCGACCGTCCATCAGACCACTGATCAGACGTCCGGCCTGCACCTGTGAACTGCTGAACGGAAACTCGCCGTTGCTGACCCGCACCGAACCTAGATTGATGTCGCCACGGCCTGGCTGCCAAGGTGCAGCAGCGGCAATCAATGTCGCGGAACCGGCGCCCATCATGTTGCCAGCGGATTTGATTCTGAATGTCGCCTGCTCGCCGGCGCGGCGCACGAACTCGCCCGCACCGAAGTCGGTGATGGGTTGGCTCAGGCGGCATTCGAACTGATCGCCTTCAACTTTCCACTCGATGCTTTCCAGACGGGTCTGAAAAGTAATCGCCATGGCCGGGAGGCTGGCGAACACGCTGAGCAGGGCTAGATATCGCTGGCGCACGGGAGGCTCCACTTAAAAATACGGCATAACCAAAAATTGCTTCCTACAACGGGCTATCGGTTACTTCCTACAAAACTTGATAGCGAGTGCCTGAGAGAGTCTTTTCCGGTAGCATTCCCAGCGAGTTTGACCCGCCTGGAATCCCCAATGTCCGACCGCCTGACCCTTCTGCGTCCCGACGACTGGCACATACACCTTCGCGATGGAGCTGTATTACCCCACACCGTTGCTGACGTTGCGCGTACTTTTGGCCGCGCCATCATCATGCCCAATCTGGTTCCACCGGTACGCAATGCGCAGGAAGCCGATGCCTATCGACAGCGCATTCTGGCCGCCCGCCCTGCCGGCAGCCCGTTCGAACCGCTGATGGTGCTGTACCTCACTGACCTGACTTTGCCCGACGATATTCGCGCGGCCAAGGCCACTGGCTTCGTGCACGCTGCCAAGTTGTATCCGGCTGGCGCGACCACCAACTCCGATTCCGGAGTGACCAGCATCGACAAGATTTTCCCGGTTCTGGAAGCCATGGCCGAGGTCGGCATGCCGCTTCTGGTGCACGGCGAAGTGACCCGCAGCGAAATCGACGTGTTCGACCGCGAGAAGATGTTCATCGACGAGCACCTGACCCGTGTGGTCGAGCGCTTCCCGACGCTTAAGGTGGTGTTTGAACACATCACTACCAGCGAGGCAGTGCAGTTCGTCAACCAGGCTTCGGCCAACGTCGGCGCGACCATCACCGCGCATCACCTGCTTTATAACCGCAACCATATGCTGGTGGGCGGGATCCGGCCGCATTTCTATTGCCTGCCGATCCTCAAGCGCAATACCCATCAGACGGCCCTGCTCGACGCAGCCACTGGTGGCAGCACCAAGTTCTTCCTGGGCACCGACTCGGCACCCCATGCCCAGCATGCCAAGGAAAATGCTTGCGGATGCGCCGGCTGCTACACCGCCTACGCTGCGATTGAGATGTATGCAGAGGCGTTCGAACAACGCAACGCGCTGGACAAACTGGAAGGTTTCGCCAGCCTGCATGGTCCTGCGTTCTACGGTTTGCCTGCGCCACAAGACACCATAACGCTGGTCCGTGATGAATGGACCGCGCCCACCAGTCTGCCGTTTGGCGAGCTGTCCGTAATACCGCTGCGCGCCGGTGAAAAACTGCGCTGGCGCCTGCTGGAGAAACACCCGTGAGTGAAGATCATTTCGAAGACGAACAGGAAGGTCATGGCGGCGGTTCGCGCCATCCGATGGCGGCCCGGTTTCGCGGCTATCTTCCTGTAGTCATCGATGTAGAGACCGGTGGCTTCAACTCGGCCACCGACGCGCTGCTGGAAATCGCCGCGGTCACCATCGGTATGGATGAACACGGTTTTGTCTTCCCGGAGCACACCCATTTCTTCCGTGTCGAGCCGTTTGAAGGCGCCAACATCGAGGCGGCTGCGCTGGAGTTCACCGGCATCAAGCTGGATCACCCGCTGCGCATGGCGGTGAGCGAAGAAACCGCGCTTAACGATATTTTTCGTGGCGTGCGCAAGGCCCTGAAGGCCAATGGCTGCAAACGTGCCGTGCTGGTCGGTCACAATGCCAGCTTTGACCTGGGCTTCCTGAACGCCGCTGTGGCGCGTCTGGACATGAAGCGCAATCCGTTTCACCCGTTCTCCAGCTTTGATACCGCAACCCTCGCTGGCCTCGCCTATGGCCAGACCGTGCTGGCCAAGGCCTGTCAGGCTGCGGGCATCGACTTCGACGGCCGTGAGGCGCATTCAGCGCGTTACGACACCGAGAAGACCGCCGAGCTGTTCTGCGGCATCGTCAACCGCTGGAAGCAGATGGGCGGCTGGGAAGATTTTGATGATTGATCGGCAGGGCTGAAAATCCTGCGTTGTTTGCACTGACGCCATCGCGGGCAAGCGCGCTCCTAGAGAAGACGAGATCCTCTGTAGGAGCGAGCTTGCTCGCGATGGCGTCGTCACATGCGCCACAAAAAATCCGGCAGCGTCGCCACTGCATTTAACCCACTTTCACCACTCATCGGAATCCAAGAAACCTTCCCAATGAGTTTTGACAAGCATTCTCATTAACATTAGTATCCCCGGCAACGAGAAATTACAGCGATGGTTCTCACTTATGTATGTCTGCCTCTGCCAGGGTGTCACTGACGGTCAAATCCGCGATGCAATATTCGAGGGTTGCTGCAGTTATAAAGATGTCCGCGAAACACTCGGTGTCGCAACCAAATGCGGAAAATGCGCCTGTCTTGCCAAGGAAGTGGTGCGAGATACCCTGACCGAACTGCAAACCAGCCAGGCTGCGCTGGCTTATCCGGCAGAATTTTCACCTGCCTGATTTAACTAATTTAGAGAACCGGACCCTGCGTCCGGTTTTTTTATGCCTTTAATTCAAGCGCTTAGGAGCAAGATGCGGAACACAAACATTCTTATTCCTATTTATTTTCACTTATTATTCAATAACTTAGGTTTGACACTCGATTAAGTGCAGCTCAAACTCGCGTTTTATATACACAAGCCATTGGCAGGACCTCAAAAATGAAAGGCGACATTACAGTCATCCAGCATCTCAACAGGATCCTCGGAAACGAGCTGGTCGCGATCAATCAATACTTTCTGCATGCCCGCATGTACGAGGATTGGGGTCTGAACAAGCTGGGCAAGCACGAGTATCACGAGTCCATCGATGAGATGAAGCACGCTGACAAGCTCATCAAGCGCATCCTTTTCCTCGAAGGCCTGCCTAATCTGCAAGAGCTGGGCAAGATCCTGATCGGCGAGCACACCAAGGAAATGCTTGAGTGCGACCTGAAAATCGAACAAAAAGGCCTGGCTGATCTCAAAGCTGCCATCGCTCACTTCGAAGTGGTTGGCGACTTCGGTAGCCGCGAGCTGCTTGAAGACATCCTCGAATCCGAGGAAGAACACATCGACTGGCTGGAAACCCAACTGGGCCTGATCGAAAAAATCGGTATCGAAAACTACCTGCAATCGCAGATGGGCGACGACTGAATCGTCTGATCGGCCGATAACGAAAAGCCCCGCTTTCTCTCGAAGGCGGGGCTTTTTTTTGTGCGTTTTCCTGTGGCAGCCTCAGAACCTGTGGGAGCGACCGGGGTGGCGTTCCACCTTGCTTGCAAAGGCTGTATGCCAGGCGATAAATAACTATCGGATGTTACTGCCCCTTCGCGAGCAAGGTGGAACGCCCCCCCGGTCGCTCCCACAGGTAATTAAGCCCAGGGCCAACGATGTAGGACATCTGCCACCCGACTCACCGCCTCGCCAACAAGTTGGCTCCTACCGGTGAATGGCGCAACGCAAAAGCCCCACTTTCGTGAGAAAAGCGGGGCTTTTTTTGTACCTGCAGAAGCGGCGTTTATCAAGCTTCGGTATTACCCGCAGCCGCCTTGGCCGTTGCTTCTTTAACCAGCGTCGGCAAGGAGCCATCAGCCATCATCTCGGTAATGATGTCGCTGCCGCCGACCAGTTCGCCTGCTACCCACAACTGTGGGAAAGTCGGCCAGTTGGCGTACTTGGGCAGGTTGGCGCGGATTTCAGGGTTTTGCAGGATGTCGACATAAGCGAATTTTTCGCCACATGCCATCAATGCCTGGGAAGCTTTCGCCGAAAAGCCGCACTGCGGGGCATTCGGAGCGCCTTTCATGTAAAGCAGAACGGTATTGTTCGCAATCTGCTCTTTGATCGTTTCGATGATATCCATGGAACACCTCGGCTTAACTTTTGCGACTCAGTTGTCGACACGGTGGCGCATTGTAACGGAAACCCGAGCATGACGCTCAGCCTTCCCTTTCACCCACCTCATGCCGCTGCGACCTGCACACAGACCCCATTGAGGACCGCATTGCCCGAAAGGCTATCAAGTTCGCGCTCGTCGGTCAGGTCATTGGCGCTGACGCCCGGTTGACTACGGGCGATCTCCATCTGGACGCCTGGCCGTCCATGCCCCCAGCCGTGGGGCAAGCTGACCACGCCCGGCATCATTTCCAGGCTCGCCAGCACCTGAACTTCAATAACGCCAACCCTGGAGCTCACGCGCACCTGCTGCCCATCACTCAACCCCCGCGAGGCAAGATCATCCGGGTGCATCAGCAATTGATGACGCGGCTTGCCCTTCACTAGACGATGGTAGTTGTGCATCCAGGAATTGTTGCTGCGTACATGTCGACGGCCAATCAGTAACAGCTCGCCAGCCTCAGGGCCGACCAGCGCGGCAAAACGCGCAAGGTCGGCCATGATCACCTCTGGCGCGGCCTGGACGTGGCCATTTAAGGTCTTCAACCGGGGAGCGAGGTTCGGCTTCAACGGGCCGAGGTCCACGCCATGGGGATATTGCGCAAGGGTCGCAATTGAAAGCTGGTGCTGCGAGGCATCGCCATACAGCCCAGCACGTAAACCACGATCAATCATCTGCGCCGGCGCCATGGTCGGCTTCAGCTCGCGCCCGGCCTTGCTGGCAAAAGCCTTTGCCAAGCCGACGAAAATCTCCCAATCGTGCAGCGAGCCCTCAGGCTTCTGCAGAATCGCCTGATTGAAACGGCTGACGTTACGCACCGCAAACATGTTGAAAGTAGTGTCGTAATGGTCGTTTTCCAGCGCTGAAGTCGACGGCAGGATCAGGTCGGCATGACGGGTGGTTTCATTGATATACAAATCAATACTGACCATGAACTCCAACCCTTCGAGGGCCTGATCCAGTTGGCGTCCATTGGGCGTGGACAGCACCGGATTGCCCGCAACCGTCACCAGCGCCTTGACCTGCCCTTCCCCGGCACTGAGCATTTCTTCCGCCAAGGCCGCGACCGGCAGTTCCCCGGCATATTCCGGTAGCCCGGAGACCCGGCTTTGCCATTGATTGAAATGCCCACCAGAGGTCGAGGCGACCAGATCCACGGCGGGTTCGGTGCAGAGCGCCCCGCCCACTCGATCCAGGTTGCCGGTAACCAGATTGATCAGTTGCACCAGCCAATGACAAAGGGTGCCAAATTGCTGGGTCGAGATCCCCATGCGCCCGTAACACACCGCTTTGTCGGCTGCGGCGAAATCCCGTGCCAATTGGCGGATCTGATCGGCGGGCACGCCACAACGGCGGCTCATGGCTTCGGCATTGAAATCGGCAATGGCGGCACGCACCTGATCCAGACCCTCCACCGGCAGGAGGCTGGCACGGGTCAGGCCTTCCTCAAAAAGAGTATTAAGCAGGCCGAACAACAGAGCCGCATCGCCACCGGGCCGGACAAATAAATGTTGATCGGCAATTGCGGCGGTTTCGCTGCGCCGCGGATCCACCACCACGACTTTGCCGCCACGGGCCTGAATCGCTTTCAAGCGTTTTTCCACATCCGGGACAGTCATGATGCTGCCATTTGAGGCCAGCGGATTGCCGCCCAGAATCAGCATGAAATCGGTGTGATCAATGTCTGGGATGGGCAGCAGCAGGCCGTGACCGTACATCAGGAAGCTGGTGAGGTGATGAGGCAACTGATCCACTGAGGTTGCCGAAAAACGATTGCGGGTTTTCAGCAGGCCCAGAAAATAATTGCTGTGGGTCATCAGTCCGTAGTTATGCACGCTGGGATTGCCTTGATAGACCGCAACGGCGTTCTGACCGTGGCGCTGCTGAATATCCAGCAGCCGCTCTGCAACCAGATCAAACGCCGCCTGCCAATCGATTGGCTGCCACTGATTACCGACGCGGCGCATGGGCTGGCGCAAGCGATCTGGGTCGTTCTGGATGTCCTGCAGGGCTACGGCTTTGGGGCAGATGTGCCCACGGCTGAACGTATCAAGCGGATCGCCCTTGATCGAGGTGATCGTCGCTCCGTTTTCAGGACTTTTTTCAGGGCCGGTAGTGATCTCGATGCTCAGCCCGCAAATGGCTTCGCATAGATGACAAGCACGGTGGTGGAGGGTCTTGGTCATGGCCAGCCTCATATTTTTGTCATTGCGACCTGGACCGGTCACGCCAACGAAACTATGGAGGGTGGTTTGCAACTACGCCAGAGACGTTCGTCTCATGAATCGGCCAGCATCAGGCGGGCAGATGGGCAATTAAGTATTTGCAACGAACTGCCTTGTGCAGGAGCTCACGAGCAACGCGAGGCAGCGATAGCGGTCTGCCTGATACACCGCAATCGCGGCCTCGCGGTGCGAGTGCGCTCCTACAGGGATCGCGTCTGCAGCGTGACAGCACGGTGTCTGGACGGTATATCGCAGGAATCAGCCGCCGATCGGGGTAATTTTGCGCTGCAACTGAATCTCGTGGACGGTCTCGATTTGCTCCTGAGCCACATGCACGCCGGTCAGTTCGCCAATCAGACGCCAATGTTCATCGAGGCCGGAGCTGATGGTCGCCATGCGGTCGATCATGTGTCGACCCGCAGCACGGGTGACTTCGTCTTCACTGCGCAGCAGCTCGAAGGACATGGAGGTCATCGAAGCAGTCAGGTGCGTCAGGGTCCGAGCCGTGAGCCCGAGCAATTCCGTCAGCTGTTTTTCCTTTGATTCCATTCCTGTAGCCCCTTATAAGCCTTGTGATGGCACGCTCGGCATTTATAACTCACCCCGAGTATTTATGAAACGGGACAAATCTCCGTCCCGTGAAGCGCATCGCATAAGTGCTCTGATCACTGCGGGGGACTGTTACCGGATCGGCACTAATTGCAATCGCGCGCATGCTCAGTGTACAAATGCTCCCCTCGGAATTTTCAGGGCTGGCTCTTTGACTCCATCAGGAGCACGCCCGCGCTTTGAATCCGGCATTTTATGAATGTAGATCCGCCTCCTGCCGCTGCTGAAATAGCAGGAGGTAAGCATCCTATTGGTAAGACGCGACATTTTTTTATACCATCGCGCCTTCCCTATTCGTCGCCCCGAGCGGCTTCCGCCGCAGGTCTCGCCCGTTTTCCCGATAAAACCCGGCTTTGAGCACCTGCGGTCTGTTGCAAAAAAGGTAGTTAATAATGAACCCCAGGCACTTTCTCTCGATGATGGATTACAAGCCAGAAGAGCTCCTGCGCTTGATTCATCGCGGTGTAGAGCTCAAAGACCTGCGAAATCGTGGTGTGCTTTTCGAGCCGCTGAAAAGCCGTGTGCTGGGCATGGTCTTCGAGAAATCTTCGACACGAACCCGAGTTTCATTTGAAGCCGGCATGATCCAGCTCGGTGGTCAGGCGATCTTTTTGTCGCCTCGGGACACTCAGCTGGGCCGTGGCGAGCCAATTGGCGACGCTGCAAGAGTGCTTTCGAGCATGCTTGACGGGGTGATGATTCGGACTTTTGCCCACAGTAATCTGCTTGAGTTTGCCGCCAATTCCCGGGTACCGGTGATCAACGGTCTATCCGATGATCTGCATCCCTGCCAGCTGCTGGCCGACATGCAAACCTTCCTTGAGCATCGCGGCTCAATCAAGGGCAAGACCGTTGCCTGGATTGGTGACGGCAACAACATGTGCAACAGCTATATAGAAGCGGCGATTCAGTTCGACTTCCAGTTGCGCGTCGCTTGCCCGGCAGGTTACGAGCCTAATCCTGAATTCCTTGCACTGGCCGGTGACCGGGTTACCGTGCTGCGCGATCCGCGTGAAGCGGTTGCAGGCGCGCACCTTGTCAGCACTGACGTCTGGACCTCCATGGGCCAGGAAGAAGAAACCGCCAAGCGCATCGCGTTGTTCACGCCGTTCCAGGTGACCCGCGAGCTGCTGGATCTGGCGGATTCCGACGTCCTGTTCATGCACTGCCTGCCAGCCCATCGTGGCGAAGAAATCAGCGTCGACCTGCTGGATGATCCACGCTCTGTGGCGTGGGATCAGGCCGAAAACCGTCTGCATGCACAGAAAGCGCTGCTGGAGTTCCTGGTCGCGCCGTCCTGCCTGCCGGCATGAGCCATCCACTGCTGCTGAACCTGCGCGACCTGGCCTGCGGTTATCAGGACCAACGGGTGGTGCAGGATCTCAATCTGCACCTCAATGCAGGCGACATAGGTTGCCTGCTGGGGTCTTCCGGCTGCGGCAAGACTACTACGCTGCGTGCCATTGCCGGTTTTGAACCGGTACACGCCGGGGAAATCAGCCTGGCGGGTGAGGTCATTTCAAAACCGGGCTTTACACTGCCTCCGGAAAAACGCCGGATCGGGATGGTCTTTCAGGACTACGCGTTATTCCCGCACCTGAATGTCGCCGAGAACATCGCCTTCGGCATTCGCAAGCATCCTCGCCTCAGGCAAGTGACTGACGAGCTATTGGAGTTGGTCAATCTCGCGGCGTTGGGCAAACGCTTCCCTCATGAGCTATCCGGCGGCCAACAGCAGCGGGTTGCACTCGCGCGAGCCCTGGCACCCGAGCCGCAACTGCTGTTGCTCGACGAGCCGTTTTCCAACCTTGACGGGGAATTGCGCAGACGCCTGAGCCATGAAGTGCGGGACATCCTCAAGGCGCGGGGCACCAGTGCCATTCTGGTGACCCATGATCAGGAAGAGGCTTTCGCGGTAAGCGATCACGTTGGGGTTTTCAAGGAAGGTCGCCTTGAGCAATGGGATACGCCTTACAACCTGTATCACGAACCTCTGACGCCGTTCGTCGCCAGTTTTATCGGTCAGGGCTATTTCATACGCGGGCTGATGGTTGATCCGCAGTCAGTGCAAACCGAACTGGGCGTACTGCAAGGCAACCGCGCCTACCCTGGCAATAAAGGCAGTGCCGTTGAGGTATTGCTGCGGCCGGACGATATCGTCTATGCCCCGGACAGCGAACTCAAAGTCCGGGTGACGAGCAAAACCTTCCAGGGCGCATCAACCCTGTATCGCCTGCAACTGCCCACGGGTACTCAGCTGGAAGCGGTGTTCCCCAGTCATGCAGACTTTCTGGCTGGCGAGCAGGTTGGCATTCGGGTTGCGGCGGAGCATCTGGTGCTGTTTCCGGTAGCGGGTAGTGTGCCGGTGCACAAGGCGGGCTGATCACTCGCGAGGCTGTCAATCAGCTGTAGGAGCCGAGCTTCCTCGCGAATAACGATGACGCGGTTTGCCTGAAAAACCGCAGCGCCTCATTCGCGAGCAAGCTCGCTCCTACACGCTCGCTGATTTACCCGTGGGAGCCGAGCTTCCTCGCGAATAACGATGACGCGGTTTGCCTGAAAAACCGCAGCGCCTCATTCGCGAGCAAGCTCGCTCCTACACGCTCGCTGATTTACCCGTGGGAGCCGAGCTTGCTCGCGAAGAACGATAGCGCGGTTTGCCTGAAAAACCGCAGCGCCTCATTCGCGAGCAAGCTCGCTCCCACACGTTCGCTGATTTACCCGTGGGAGCCGAGCTTGCTCGCGAAGAACGATGACGCGGTGTGCCTGCCAAACCGCGCCGCCTGATTCGCGAGCAAGCTCGCTCCCACACGTTCGCTGATTTACCCGTGGGAGCCGAGCTTGCTCGCGAAGAACGATGACGCGGTGTGCCTGCCAAACCGCGCCACCTGATTCGCGAGCAAGCTCGCTCCCACATGAGACCACTCACCCCCGCGCAACCGGCGCAAAGATCGCATTGGTGTGTTCGGCCAGTACCGCAGGCGATAACTCCACCTCAAGTCCTCGCCGTCCGGCACTGACGAAAATAGTCGCGAACGATTCGGCGCTCTGGTCAATGAACGTGCGCAGGCGTTTCTTTTGGCCCAAAGGGCTGATGCCTCCCAACAAATAACCTGTTGAACGCTGCGCTGCCGCCGGATCAGCCATTTCGGTCTTCTTGGCCTTGGCGGCGCTGGCGAGGGCTTTCAAGTCCAGGGTGCCGATAACTGGCACCACCGCCACCAGCAATTCCCCTTTTTCGGTACTCGCCAGCAGGGTCTTGAACACCTGCGCAGGCTCCAGACCAAGTTTTTCGGCGGCCTCCAGGCCATAAGAAGCAGCCTTGGGGTCGTGCTCGTAGCTGTGGATATGATGTTCGGCGCGAACTTTTTTCAACAGATCCAATGCGGGGGTCATGCGGCACTCCATAGTGAAGGCGAACTATTTCAGGCGGTAACTTTAAGCGATCTTCGTCCGATATGCCCCGTATTGCTGGGCCTTCGGTGCAAAAAAACCACGGCAATAAACAGATATCTCCCACAGCCCTGATAGCGGCAGCAACGCCTGTCCGTTCAGCCAACGACGCGCCGTTCAGGTCGACCTTTGACAGCATTCATTCATGTCTATATTTTTTCGTTTTCGAAAACGTACTGGAACTTTAGTCCTAACGAAGGTCGAATCCGATGTCGGGGATGGGGTCTTCCCCGAGATGTTGAAAGATGAGCACTGGTGAATTTCACACAGCGCCGCACAAGAACAAAAAATGAGGTTTCCATGACGATCGGACTGCAACAACCCACGTTGAAAGGCCAGTGTGTCGCTGAATTTATCGGCACGGCCCTGATGATTTTTTTCGGCACAGGATGTGTTGCGGCGCTCAAGGTCGGGGGTGCCAGCTTTGGCCAATGGGAGATCAGTATTATCTGGGGCTTGGCAGTCGCCATGGCCATTTATCTGAGTGCAGGGGTTTCGGGGGCTCACCTGAGCCCGGCGGTCAGCATCGCCCTGAGCCTGTTCGCTGGTTTTGAAAAGCGCAAATTGCCCTTTTACATCGCAGCACAAGTCGCAGGTGCTTTCTGCGGCGCAGGTCTGGTCTATTTGTTGTATAGCAGCCTTTTCTTCGAATTCGAACAAGCTCATCAGATGGTGCGTGGCTCATTGCAAAGCCTGGAGCTGGCCTCGGCCTTCTCAACCTACCCCAACCCGGCCATTTCCGTGGCTCAGGCGGCACTGGTTGAAGGTGTGATTACCGCCATCCTGATGTGCGTGATCATGTCCCTGACTGACGACAATAATGGCTTGCCGCGTGGCGCTCTGGCCCCTCTGCTAATCGGCCTGCTGGTAGCCCTGATTGGTGCGTCCATGGGACCGTTGACCGGCTTCGCCATGAACCCGGCACGGGATTTCGGTCCTAAACTGATGACATTCCTGGCAGGCTGGGACGAAGTGGCATTTACCGGTGGTCGTGATATTCCTTACTTCCTGATTCCGATTTTCGCGCCGATTCTCGGTGCCTGCGTCGGTGCCGCCGGCTATCGTGCGCTGATTGCGCGCCATCTGCCCCAAGCGGCTAAGCAAGCCGACGCAGACGTTGAGGCGACTTCCGGAAAAGTCTCGGCACCCTACTGAATTTCGCTCGCCATATTTGAAATGAAAACTTCACCCCAAGCACAAGGCAATCGACATGACTGACGCTCAGAACAAGAACTACATCATTGCCCTCGATCAGGGTACGACCAGCTCTCGTGCAATCATCTTTGACCGCGACGCCAATGTGGTGAGTACCGCGCAAAGTGAATTCGTTCAGCATTACCCGCAGCCGGGCTGGGTTGAACACGACCCGATGGAAATCTTCGCCACTCAGACGGCCTGCATGACCAAAGCGCTGGCCCAGGCTGATCTGCATCACAATCAAATCGCTGCCATCGGCATTACCAACCAGCGTGAAACCACGGTTATCTGGGAAAAGGACACCGGTCGTCCGATCTACAACGCCATCGTCTGGCAGTGCCGACGCAGCACCGAAATCTGCCAGCAGCTCAAACGTGATGGCCTGGAAGAGTACATCAAGGACACCACCGGCCTGGTTATCGACCCGTACTTCTCCGGCACCAAGGTCAAGTGGATCCTGGACAACGTGGAAGGCAGCCGCGAGCGCGCCCGCAGTGGCGAGCTGATGTTCGGCACCATCGATAGCTGGCTGATCTGGAAATTCACCGGTGGCAAAGTGCACGTCACCGATTACACCAATGCCTCGCGAACCATGCTGTTCAACATCCATACCCTGGAATGGGATCAGCGCATGCTCGACGTGCTGGATATTCCACGGGAGATGCTGCCCGAGGTGAAAAGCTCTTCCGAGGTGTACGGCGAGAGTAAAAGCGGCATTCCCATTGCTGGCATCGCTGGCGACCAACAGGCAGCGCTGTTCGGCCAGATGTGCGTCGAGCCGGGCCAGGCGAAAAACACCTACGGCACCGGCTGCTTCCTGCTGATGAACACCGGCAAAAAAGCCGTCAAATCTGCCCACGGCATGTTGACCACCATCGGCTGCGGCCCTCGTGGCGAAGTGGCATATGCCCTGGAAGGCGCTGTATTCAATGGCGGCTCCACGGTGCAATGGTTGCGCGATGAACTGAAAATCATCACCGACGCTGTGGATACCGAGTATTTCGCCGGCAAGGTGAAAGACAGCAACGGCGTGTACTTGGTGCCTGCGTTTACCGGTCTGGGGGCTCCGTATTGGGACCCGTATGCCCGGGGTGCATTGTTTGGCCTGACCCGAGGCGTCAAAGTCGATCACATCATCCGCGCCGCACTGGAATCCATCGCCTATCAAACCCGCGATGTCCTTGATGCCATGCAGCAGGACTCCGGCGAGCGCCTGAAATCCCTGCGGGTCGATGGTGGCGCTGTGGCCAACAACTTCCTGATGCAGTTCCAGGCAGACATTCTCGGCACCACGGTGGAACGCCCCAAAATGCGCGAAACCACCGCACTGGGTGCCGCATACCTGGCAGGTTTGGCCATTGGCTTCTGGAGCAGCCTGGATGAGCTGAAAAACAAGGCAGTCATTGAGCGCGAGTTCCAGCCGCAATGTGCCGAAGAAGAGAAGGAAAAGCTCTACGCCGGCTGGCAGAAGGCTGTATCCCGTACTCGTGACTGGGAACCCCACGAAAACAACGACTGATCTGGGCAGGAGCAGGATGGGGAGCAGTGTTCACGGCATGAGTTTCCGGCTGACAGGCCTCAGCGCCTGCGGCATGATGGTCGCCATTTGGCGGCCTGAAGGACACTCACAACAATGAACCTGCCACCCCGTCAGCAGCAGATCCTCGAACTGGTCCGTGAACGCGGCTATGTGAGCATCGAGGAGATGGCGACGCTGTTCGTCGTGACCCCGCAAACCATCCGCCGGGATATCAATCAGCTTGCGGAATCGAACCTGTTGCGCCGCTATCACGGCGGCGCGGCTTATGACTCGAGCATCGAAAACACCGCCTACGCCATGCGCGCTGATCAGATGCGCGACGAAAAACAGCGGATCGCCGAAGCCATTGCGGCGCAGATCCCCGATCATGCCTCCCTGTTCATCAACATCGGTACCACCACCGAATCCATCGCCCGAGCCCTGCTCAACCACAACAACCTGAAAATCATCACCAACAATCTGCATGTAGCGTCGATTCTGAGTGCCAAGGATGACTTCGAAGTCTTGCTGGCTGGCGGCAACGTGCGTCGCGATGGTGGTGTAGTGGGTCAGGCCAGCGTGGACTTCATCAATCAGTTCAAGGTGGACTTTGCTCTGGTGGGTATCAGCGGTATCGACGAAGACGGCAGTCTGCTGGATTTCGATTACCAGGAAGTGCGCGTCTCCCAGGCGATCATCGCCAATGCCCGGCAAGTGATTCTGGCTGCGGACTCGAGCAAGTTCGGGCGCAACGCCATGGTCCGTCTCGGATCGATCAGCCTGATCGATTGCCTGGTCACCGATCAGGCCCCGGTTCCGGCACTGATGCACCTGCTGACGCAGAATAAGATTCGGTTGGAGGTGGTTTAAGTTTTGAATCCCTGCGATCTAACCTGTGGGAGATTCCATAGAACCTGAGGCTCGATAGATCCGTGTGGGAGCGAGCTTGCTCGCGAAGGCAATGTTCCTGCCTCCAGAAATATCTGCGGATCTTCCGGCCTCTTCGCGAGCAAGCTCGCTCCCACGGGTATCACCGAACCGATTGGAGCGGTGGGCAAGCCTCGGTCCAACAACCTATCCATCCATGTTCACTTTTGTTCATTCCCGCCCTTCCAATCAGTATTTTCAATGAATACCGACTGGAAGCCCCTCCACTATTGAGCTATGATTTTCGGAAATGAACATAAATGTTCGAATTCAATGTTCGAACGATAAACTCAGGAGGCTCTCCGATGCCCCATTCCACCTTGCCAACGCCACCACTCTCCGAGGTCTACGACATCGCCGTCATTGGTGGCGGTATCAATGGGGTCGGAATCGCAGCAGATGCCTCCGGCCGTGGTTTGTCCGTGTTCCTTTGCGAAAAAGATGACCTTGCCAGTCACACCTCGTCTGCCAGCAGCAAGCTGATCCATGGCGGCCTGCGCTACCTGGAACATTACGAATTCCGTTTGGTGCGTGAGGCCTTGGCTGAGCGCGAAGTGTTGTTGGCCAAAGCGCCGCATATCGTCAAGCCTATGCGTTTCGTGTTGCCGCACCGCCCGCACCTGCGTCCGGCGTGGATGATTCGTGCCGGCCTTTTCCTGTATGACCACCTGGGCAAGCGCGAAAAGCTGCCAGGCTCGCGCAATCTTCGCTTTGGCAGTGACAGCCCGCTGAAATCCAGCATTACCCGTGGCTTCGAATACTCTGACTGCTGGGTAGATGACGCCCGCCTTGTGGTGCTCAATGCCATGGCTGCCCGTGAAAACGGCGCGCACATTCATACCCAGACCCGCTGCCTGAATGCTCGGCGCAGCAATGGTTTGTGGCACCTGCATATGGAGCGATCTGACGGCACGCTGTTTTCGATCCGCGCCAAGGCGCTGGTCAACGCGGCCGGGCCTTGGGTTGCCAAGTTCATCCGTGATGACCTCAAGCTGGATTCGCCATACGGCATTCGCCTGATCCAAGGTAGCCACTTGATCGTGCCGAAACTCTACGAAGGCGAGAACGCGTTCATCCTGCAGAACGAAGATCAGCGCATCGTATTTGCGATTCCGTATCTGGAGCGCTTCACCATCATTGGCACCACCGACCGCGAGTACCAGGGCGATCCGAGCAAGGTGGAAATCACCGACGGCGAAATGGACTACATGCTGAAAGTGGCCAACGATCACTTCAAGAAGCAGCTGAGCCGCGATGATGTGCTGAACACTTACTCCGGCGTTCGTCCGCTGTGCAACGACGAATCGGACAACCCTTCGGCTATTACTCGCGATTACACCCTGTCGTTGTCGGGAGGCGCCGATGAAGCACCAATCCTTTCGGTGTTTGGCGGCAAGCTGACCACCTACCGCAAACTGGCGGAATCGGCCATGGCGCAACTGGCTCCGTTCTTCAAGAACATGAAGCCAAGCTGGACTGCCAAAGCCAGCCTGCCGGGCGGCGAAGACATGACCACTCCTGCAGAGTTGAGCGCCGAGCTGACCAAGCGCTTTGCCTGGTTGCCCGCAGATATCGCCCAGCGCTGGGCTCGCACTTACGGCAGCCGCAGCTGGCGCTTGCTGGACGGCGTGCAAAGTATTGCGGACATGGGCGACCACCTCGGCGCTGGCCTGTATACGCGGGAAGTCGATTACCTGTGCAGCACCGAATGGGCGACAGCCGCAGAAGACATTCTGTGGCGCCGCAGCAAACTCGGCCTGTTCATGACTGCCGAAGAGCGCGCCGGTGTTCAGCAGTACCTCGACACCGTGGCTCGTAATAAAGGTGCAATCGCGGCGGCGTGATCTGCAGCCCGCCCCTGTAGGCGCGAGCTTGCTCGCGAGGAGTCGGTACTGTCGATAGATAAGATGTCCCCCGGCAGACCGTCCTCGCCAGTAAGTTCGAGGTGTTCCTGAAAAAACCAACCCTGTAGGAGCGAGCTTGCTCGCGATGGCGTAGGGTCAATCAACCTAGTATTGATTGCCCTGACGCTATCGCGAGCAAGCTCGCTCCTACAGGTTTACCCAGAGCCCCACCCATTCGGATTCCCGAACACCCCCTCCCCTTTAGTTCGGCATCCCGGACGCCGCCTTCCTCCTCCCTATCTGCGTAAAAAATAGAAATCCTTTCAAATCAGTGGATTAACCTCGCCATACCGCCTTGGCACGCCTCCTGCTCTACACTTTAAGTCGATCGCTTTATCTGTAGCCTTAGTCTGATGGCCGCTGCTGAAGTCATCGCCTTAACAGGCGGACCACTTATTGTTCAGGTCCCATAAGAAAAACAAATCCGAGGATAAATAGATGCGCATCGTTCCCCATCTTCTGGGCGCAGCAATCGCTGCTGCTCTGATCAGCACTCCAGTTTTCGCCGCTGAATTGACCGGCACACTGAAGAAAATCAAAGAATCCGGCGTCATCACCCTCGGGCACCGCGATGCTTCGATTCCTTTCTCGTATATCGCTGATGCATCGGGCGTTCCAGTCGGCTACTCCCACGATATCCAGCTGAAAATCGTCGAAGCCATCAAGAAAGACCTGGACATGCCTGACCTGAAGGTCAAGTACAACCTGGTCACCTCGCAGACCCGTATCCCGCTGGTACAGAACGGCACTGTCGACGTTGAATGTGGCTCGACCACCAACAACGTTGAACGCCAGCAGCAGGTGGACTTCTCGGTTGGCATCTTCGAAATCGGCACCCGTCTGCTCTCCAAGAAAGACTCGGCCTATAAGGATTTCGATGACCTGAAAGGCAAGAACGTCGTGACCACCGCTGGCACCACGTCCGAGCGCATCCTCAAGGCGATGAACGCCGACAAGCAGATGGGCATGAATGTGATCTCCGCCAAGGACCACGGCGAATCCTTCCAGATGCTGGAGTCCGGCCGCGCCGTGGCTTTCATGATGGACGACGCGTTGCTGGCCGGTGAAATGGCCAAGGCCAAGAAACCGACTGACTGGGCTGTGACCGGTACTCCACAGTCGTACGAAATCTACGGCTGCATGGTGCGCAAAGGCGACGAACCGTTCAAGAAAGCGGTCGACGACGCCATCGTTGCAACCTACAAGTCCGGCGATATCAACAAGATCTACAGCAAGTGGTTTGAGCAGCCGATCCCGCCAAAAGGCCTGAACCTCATGTTCCCGATGAGCGACAAGGTCAAAGAGCTGATCACCAACCCGACCGACAAAGCGGCTGACGACAAAAAGGCCTAATCGCCGATAAAAAAGTTACTCCTGAGACAGCCCATGGCTGTTTCAGGATGCCGTGCTTGCATCTGGATCGATCAGAGGGGAGACCCTGATGAATTACAACTGGGACTGGGGTGTTTTCTTCAAGTCCACCGGCGTTGGCAGCGAAACCTATCTGGACTGGTTCATTTCCGGTCTGGGCTGGACTATCGCCATTGCTGTCGTCGCCTGGATCATCGCTTTGCTGCTGGGTTCGGTACTGGGTGTCATGCGCACCGTACCCAACCGCCTGGTAGCGGGCATCGCCACGGTTTACGTGGAAATCTTTCGTAATGTGCCACTGCTGGTACAGCTGTTTATCTGGTACTTCCTGGTGCCGGATCTACTGCCTGAAGGGATGCAGGAGTGGTACAAGCAAGACCTGAACCCGACGACGTCCGCGTTCCTCAGCGTGATTGTCTGCCTGGGTCTTTTCACCGCCGCGCGAGTTTGTGAACAGGTGCGTACTGGTATTCAGGCGCTGCCGCGTGGTCAGGAATCAGCAGCGCGAGCCATGGGCTTCAGCCTGTCGCAAATCTACTGGAACGTTCTGCTGCCTCAGGCTTACCGAATCATCATTCCACCGCTCACTTCCGAATTCCTCAACGTGTTCAAGAACTCGTCGGTGGCGTCGTTGATCGGCCTGATGGAGCTGCTGGCCCAGACCAAACAGACCGCCGAGTTCTCCGCGAACCTGTTTGAAGCCTTTACCCTGGCCACGCTGATCTACTTCACCCTGAACATGAGCCTGATGCTGCTGATGCGCGTGATCGAGAAGAAAGTCGCGGTGCCCGGCCTGATTTCCGTGGGGGGCAAATAATGGACTTTTCCGGAATCAGCCAAGCCATTCCCGGCATGTGGAACGGCATGGTCATGACCTTGCAATTGATGGCCATGGGCATCGTCGGCGGTCTGGTGCTCGGCACCATCCTGGCTTTGATGCGCTTGTCGTCGAGCAAGTTGCTGTCGAACATCGCCGGCGCCTACGTCAACTACTTCCGCTCCATTCCGCTGCTGCTGGTCATCACCTGGTTTTATCTGGCGGTGCCGTTCGTGCTGCGCTGGATCACCGGCGAAGACACGCCCATCGGTGCGTTCACCTCCTGTGTCGTGGCGTTCATGATGTTCGAGGCGGCGTACTTCTGCGAAATCGTCCGCGCTGGTGTGCAGTCGATTTCCAAAGGCCAGATGGGTGCCGCACAGGCGCTGGGCATGAGCTACGGGCAGATGATGCGCCTGATCATCCTGCCTCAGGCCTTTCGCAAAATGACCCCGCTATTGCTGCAGCAGAGCATCATTCTGTTTCAGGACACCTCGCTGGTTTACACCGTTGGCCTTGTGGACTTCCTCAATGCTTCCCGGGCCAGTGGCGACATCATTGGCCGCGCCAATGAGTTCCTGATCATCGCCGGTCTGGTGTACTTCACGATCAGCTTCGCCGCCTCGTTGCTGGTGAAGCGCCTGCAAAAAAGGTTCGCCGTATGATTTCAATAAAAAACGTCAACAAGTGGTATGGCGACTTCCAGGTACTGACTGATTGCAGCACCGAAGTCAAAAAGGGTGAAGTGGTAGTGGTTTGCGGGCCGTCGGGCTCCGGCAAGTCGACCCTGATCAAATGCGTGAACGCCCTGGAGCCGTTCCAGAAAGGCGACATCACCGTGGACGGCACGTCGATTGCGAATCCAAAAACCAACCTGCCGCAACTGCGCTCACGGGTTGGCATGGTGTTTCAGCATTTCGAGCTGTTCCCGCACCTGACCATCGTCGAAAACCTGACCATCGCACAGATCAAAGTACTCGGCCGCAGCAAGGCCGAAGCCACTGAAAAAGGTCTGAAACTGCTGGATCGCGTCGGCCTGTCCGCCCACGCCAACAAGCATCCGGGTCAGCTTTCCGGTGGTCAGCAACAGCGTGTGGCGATTGCCCGGGCGTTGGCCATGGACCCGATCGTCATGCTGTTCGACGAACCGACCTCGGCCCTTGACCCGGAAATGGTCAATGAAGTGCTCGACGTGATGGTGCAACTGGCCCACGAAGGCATGACCATGATGTGCGTGACCCACGAAATGGGTTTCGCCCGCAAAGTCGCCAACCGCGTGATCTTCATGGATCAGGGTCACATCGTTGAAGACTGCGAAAAAGAAGAGTTCTTTGGTGAAGTGAGTGCGCGTTCCGAGCGTGCCCAGCAGTTCCTGGCCAAGATTCTTCAGCACTAAAAGCAACACCCGATGGCGGTCTGACTCTGATCGAGTCAGGCCGCTGTTCGGCTCAGGACGACTGTGATGAAATGCGACCCCAATCTCTATCGCGCCGCGCCGCCATCACTCGCCGTGAAACCCCGTCTGATTCGTCACCTGTTTCTGCCACCGCTGATCATCGTCCTGATGTTCGGCCTGGGCTACATCGCCTATCTGTTCAGTGAACACAACGGCATCAAAACCCTCAGCGAGAGCGGCGAACGCCAGCTGGAACTGCACGCCCGCACCCTCGAAAGCGAAATCAACAAGTACACCTATCTGCCCAGCGTGCTGGAGCTGGAGTCCAGTGTTTCAGCGCTGCTCAACGACCCGACACCGGAGCTGCGTGGCGAGGTCAACGATTACCTTGAAGGCCTGAACCGTCGCAGTCGCAGCAGGGCCATCTACGTGCTTGACCCCACTGGCCGGGTGCTGGCCACCAGCAACTGGCGCGACGCCGACAGCTATCTGGGCGAAGACCTGTCGTTCCGCGCCTACTTTCAGGATGCCGTACGTGGTCAGCCGGGGCGTTTTTATGGCATCGGCAGTACCACCGGCGAACCAGGTTATTACTTGGCGCATGGCCTGGAAGAGAAAGGCAAAATCGTCGGCGTGGCGGTGATCAAGGTGCAACTCGAAGCCCTCGAGCAACGCTGGCAACGGGCGCGGCTGGAAGCGTTCGTCAGTGACGAGAACGGCATCATCATCCTCTCCAGCGACCCGGCGCGACGTCTGAAATCGGTGCGCCCGCTGACGCCTGAAATCAAAGAACGCCTGGCCCGCAGCCTGCAATATTACTGGTGGCCGCTCAATGAGCTGGTGCCGCTGGAGCGTGAGTTGTTATCCGAAGGTGTGGAAAAACTCACCTTCCCCGCCAACGTCAGCGTCGACCACGAGCACAAGCAAGTCAGCTATCTGGCCCAGACCCGCCAGTTGAGCGATACGCCCTGGCACCTGACCTTGCTCACCCCGCTGGAAGATTTGCGCCGGGAAGCCGGCAGCCAGGGCATGCTGGTGGCGGTGGCCTGCGCCTTGGTAGCGTTCCTGTTGATTGCCTGGAATGAGCGTCGCAAAGTGCTTTCCACACGGCTGGCGGCACGGGAAGCCTTGCAGGCCGCCAATGACGAACTGGAACGCAAGATCGCCGAGCGGACCGAGCATTTGCGCGCCAGCAACGAGCGCCTCAAAGGGCAGATTCGCGAGCGCAGGCAGGCTGAAGACACCTTGCGCAAAGCCCAGGACGAACTAGTCCAGGCGGGGAAACTGGCCGCTATCGGCCAGATGTCCACCAGCATCGCCCACGAACTGAACCAACCATTGGCGGCGCTGCGCACCTTGTCCGGCAACACGGTGCGCTTTCTGGAACGCGGCGCGCTGGAAACAGCCAGCACCAACCTGCGCACCATCAATGATCTGGTCGACCGTATGGGTCGTATCACCGCCAGCTTGCGCGCATTTGCCCGGCGCGGTGACGACAAGGGCCAGGCCAAATTGAGCAAAGCAGTGGATGCGGCCTTGCAGTTGCTAGCTGGGCGCCTGGAAAACTTCTCGCTGACCTTGCATCAGGACTTCGTCGATGCGGAACTGATGATCGACCAGACCCGTCTGGAACAGATTCTGGTCAACCTGATCGGTAACGCCCTGGATGCCATGCACGCGCAGCCGCTGCCCGAACTCTGGCTCGAAGGCGCAGTGCTCGAAGATCGCTATCGCCTGCTGGTGCGGGACAACGGCCACGGCATCGACGACGAAGCCCGCAAGCATCTGTTCGAACCCTTCTTCACCACCAAACCCGGCGAGCAAGGCCTGGGGCTGGGCCTGACGCTCTCCGCCAGCCTCGCCGCCGCCACCGGTGGCAGCCTGAGCGTTGAACACCCGGCCAGTGGCGGGACGCAGTTTGTGCTGTGTTTGCCGGTGGTGAAGGAAGCATGATGACCTGTAGGAGCGAGCTTGCTCGCGATAGCGTCAGGTCAGCCACCACAGATTTCGTCTGGCACACCGAATCGCGAGCAAGCTCGCTCCTACAGTTCGACCTCGGATACCGCGGCTAATGACCACTGACCTGACCGTACTCATCGTCGAAGACGACCCCCATGTCCTGCTCGGTTGCCAGCAGGCCTTGGCGCTGGAAGACATTCCCAGCGAAGGCGTGGGCAGTGCCGAAGAAGCACTGGCGCGAATTGGCGATAATTTTGCCGGCATCGTCATCAGCGATATCCGTCTGCCGGGCATCGACGGCCTCGAGTTGCTGACCCGCCTGAAAGCCCGGGACGCCAGCCTGCCCGTGGTGCTGATCACCGGCCACGGCGATATTTCCATGGCGGTGAGTGCCATGCGTGATGGCGCTTATGACTTCATGGAGAAACCCTTCTCCCCGGAACGTCTGGTTGAAGTTGCCCGCCGCGCCCTTGAACAGCGGGGCCTGGCCAGGGAAGTCTGGTCGCTGCGCAAGCAGCTGGCTGAGCGCAACTCGCTGGAAGGCAAGATCATTGGCCGCTCGCCAGCCATGCAAAACCTGCGCGCCTTGATCGCCAACGTTGCCGACACCTCGGCCAACGTGCTGATCGAAGGCGAAACCGGCACCGGCAAGGAACTGGTCGCCCGCTGCCTGCACGACTTCAGCCGCCGCCACGACCAGCAGTTCGTGGCGCTCAATTGTGGTGGACTACCTGAAAGCCTGTTTGAAACCGAGATTTTCGGCCACGAATCCAACGCCTTCACTGGCGCCGGCAAGCGTCGTATCGGCAAGATCGAGCATGCGCATAACGGCACGCTGTTCCTCGATGAAGTGGAGAGCATGCCCATCAGCCTGCAGATCAAATTGCTGCGCGTATTGCAGGAACGCACACTTGAGCGCCTGGGCTCCAATCAAAGCGTGGAGGTGGATTGCCGGGTGATTGCCGCGACCAAGTCCGATCTGGACGAGCAGAGTAAAGCCGGACAGTTTCGCAGCGACCTGTATTACCGCTTGAACGTGGTCACTCTGGAACTGCCGCCGCTGCGGGAACGGCGTGAAGACATCCTGCAATTGTTCGAACACTTCCTGCAGCTGTCGTCCCTGCGTTTTGATCGGGAAGCACCGCAACTGGATCCGCAGACCCTGTCCAGCCTGATGAGCCACGACTGGCCCGGCAACGTGCGTGAACTGCGCAACGTCGCCGAGCGCTTCGCACTGGGCTTGCCCGCGTTCAAGAAACCCAGCGCCAACCCTGAAGAAACCCAGAGCCTGGGCTTTGCCGAAGCCGTCGAAGCCTTCGAGAAGAACCTGCTCAGCGAGGCCTTGCAGCGCAGCGGCGGCAACCTCAGCCAGGCCAGCCAGGAACTGGGCATGGCCAAGACGACGTTGTTTGATAAGGTCAAGAAATATGGCCTTGGCTGAGGTCTCCTCCCCTGTAGGAGCGAGCTTGCTCGCGATACGTTTTATCAGACACTCATCTAGTGACTGACGGAACGCCATCGCGAGCAAGCTCGCTCCTACAGTTCATTCGCATTTCAAGTTTAGAAAGGGGGTTTTGTGGATCTGGTGTTTAAAGCCCTGATCGGCGCTGCCGTCGTGGTCATTCTTGCCGCGCTGGCCAAAACCAAAAACTATTACATCGCCGGGTTGGTGCCGCTGTTCCCGACTTTCGCGCTGATCGCCCATTACATCGTCGGTAAAGGCCGTTCGCTGGACGACCTGAAGACCACCATCCTGTTTGGCATGTGGTCGATCATTCCGTACTTCGTTTATCTGGGGGCGCTGTATCTGCTGGTGGATCGCTGGCGGCTTGAGGTTTCCCTGGCGCTCGCGGCCGTCGCTTGGCTGGTGGCGGCGACATTGCTGGTGACGGTGTGGGTCAGATTCCACGGCTGAAGCCTGGCTCGGAACTCCAATCTGTGGGAGCGGTGCTTGCCCGCGATAAGGCTGGACGCGATAGACCTGATATCTGCGGTGGTCTTATCGCGGGCAAGCACCGCTCCCACAGGGGGTATACCCGAAATCTTCGGTTACTTCCCTTCAGCCAATATCTGCCGAATAGCCCCCACAAACACCTCAACCGGTTGACCACCCGACACCGCATATTGGTCGTTGAAGACAATAGTCGGCACCGAGCTGACGCCACGCGAGAACCACAGTTGCTCTTGCTCACGCACCTGCGCGGCGAATTCGTCGCTGTTCAGAATCGCCTCTGCACGCATGCGATCAAGGCCGACTTTCTGCGCCACATCTGCCAGTACCCGGTGGCTGGAAGGATCTGCAAGGTCAGTGAAATAAGCCGCGAACAAGGCTTCTTTCAGCGCTTGCTGCTTGCCTTCGAGTTCAGCCCAGTGCAGCAACCGATGGGCATCGAAGGTGTTGTAGATACGTCGGTCGCCCTGAGAAAAGGTGAAGCCAAGCTCCGCGCCGCGCTGGCGGATATTCTCTCGATTGGCCGCAGACTGCTCTGGCGTTGAACCGTATTTTTCGAAGATGTGCTCGTTCAGGTCCTGACCTTCGGCAGGCATTTTCGGGTTCAGCTCGAAAGGCTGGAAATGGATCTGCGCCTGAACCTCATCGCCCAATTCGGCCAGCGCTTCGTTCAAGGCGCGCAAGCCCACGACGCACCAGGGGCAGGACACGTCGGAGACAAAATCAATTTTCAAAGGTGTGCTCATGACAGGCTCACTTGGATAAAGAAAGCCACCACGATACGCCTATCGCACCCGCATGTTCAAAGCTGCGCCATATGTCGGCCGTCTTCATGCTGCGCTTTGAGATAGGGCAGGACAGCACCGAGGAGCGGCGCCTTGAAGGCTTCCTGGAAACGATGGGCCAGGCCGGGAATCAAGCGCAGTTGGCTGCCCTGGATATGCGCGGCCACATGCACACCATGCATCACCGGCAACAGTGGATCAGCCGTTCCATGCACCACCAATACGGGCAGACGCAGGCGATTGAGCAATTCCACCCGGCTGGGCTCGGCCAGAATCGCCAGAATCTGGCGTTTCACCCCTTCAGGATTGAAGGCCCGGTCATAGGATGCCGCCGCCTGTTGCAGTAACAAGGCGCGGTCGTCTTTTATGTCCGGGCTGCCTAGAGCGGCAAGCAAATCGGCCTGCTGTTCAAGGGCTGCGGCTCGATCCGGCGCCCCGCGCTCCGCGAGCAACTGCATCAAGGCCGGGCTCGGCATGGGCAAACCCTGGGCGCCGGAGCTGGTCATGATCAGGGTCAGGCTTTCGATGCGTTGCGGGGCGATGTCGGCCAGATGCTGAGCAATCATTCCGCCCATGCTGGCCCCCAGCACGTGAAATTGCTGAACATGCAACGCATCCATCAAACCCAGTGCGTCATCAGCCATATCAGTCAATGAATAGGGCGCTGAAACTTCCAGCCCGAGTTTGTAGCGCAGCACTTCATAAGTGAGGTTGGCGTTGGCGGGCGGGCTGTTCCAGGTGGACAGGCCGACGTCGCGGTTGTCATAGCGAATCACCCGGTAACCTTGCTGACACAGCGCGGCGACTACTTCATCCGGCCAGTGGATTAACTGACCACCCAACCCCATTACCAGCAGCAAGGCAGGATCGGATTCGTCGCCGATGCTCTGATACGCCAGGCGCACGTCTTGAAGCTCGGCCGTCTGCACCGGAACATTGACGTCACATCGAGAGGCCGCAAAAGACGGCAAGCCGCACAAGAGTGCGGCCAGGAAGAGAAGAACACGCATGAAAAAACACCAACAAACAAATCCCCAGTAGGCAACGAGTGTGATGATTTTTTGCCAAGCGCGCTGCCACACTTGCGTGACAGTTTGATGAAGGCGGCTGAGTGGTCATGCTCGGTATCTGTTGGAGCGAGGCTTGCCCGCGAAGAACGATCACCCGGTGTGCCTGTATCAACGCGTCGCCTGATTCGCGGGCAAGCCTCGCTCCAACAGAGTCAGGCCAGTTGGCTCCTCAACTTCCGAGCCGCCGCCACCATATTCACCAGCGCCGCCTCGGTCTCGGGCCACGCGCGGGTTTTCAGGCCGCAATCGGGATTGACCCACAGGCGCTCGGCCGGAACATGCTGCACCGCCTTGCTCATCAGCCGGACCATCTCTTCAGTCGCTGGCACCCGTGGCGAATGGATGTCGTAGACGCCGGGGCCGATGTCGTTGGGATAATCGAACGCCTTGAAAGCCTCCAGCAATTCCATATCCGAGCGCGAGGTTTCAATGGTGATCACGTCAGCGTCCATGGCCGCGATGGACTGGATCACGTCGTTGAATTCGCTGTAGCACATGTGGGTGTGAATCTGCGTTTCATCCCGCACACCCGAGGCACACAGGCGGAATGCTTGCACCGCCCAGTCCAGATATTCCTGCCATTGCGCCCGACGCAGAGGCAAGCCTTCCCGGAATGCCGCTTCGTCGATCTGCACGATCCTGATCCCGGCCTGCTCCAGATCCACCACCTCGTCGCGAATCGCCAGGGCCAATTGTTGCGCTTGCGCCTTGCGGGAAATGTCTTCCCGGGGGAACGACCACATCAGCATGGTCACCGGGCCAGTCAGCATGCCCTTCATGTGCCTGTCGGTCAGGCTTTGGGCGTAGCTGATCCAGTCCACGGTCATCGCCTGTGGGCGGCTCAGGTCACCGAAGATCACTGCAGGTTTCACACAGCGCGACCCGTAACTCTGCACCCAGCCAAAACGGGTGAAGGCATAGCCGTCCAGTTGCTCGGCGAAGTATTCGACCATGTCATTGCGCTCAGCCTCGCCATGCACCAGCACATCCAGCCCCAGTTGCTCCTGGACCTGCACTGCGTGGCGGATCTCGTGACGCATGGCGTCGTGGTAATCGTTGGCCGTCAATTTGCCCTGCTTGAAAGCCTGACGCGCCAGACGAATCGATGCGGTCTGCGGGAATGAGCCGATGGTGGTGGTCGGAAACGCTGGCAAATGCAGACGCAACCGCTGCTTCTCTATGCGTTGCGCAAACGTCGACTGACGCTGACTGTCCTGCGCGGTAATCGCTGCCAGACGCGCTTGAACCTCAGGCTGATGAATCCGTGTCGATTGCTGGCGACTGAGCTGCACGGCACGGCTGGCGCTCAATGCACCCTGCACCACAGCGCTGCCGGGCTCATTGAGAGCAGTGCTGAGCAACGAAATTTCCGCACATTTCTGAACCGCAAACGCCAGCCAGCTTTTCAACTCCGCATCCAGCTGGTCTTCACGGCCCAGATCCACCGGGCTGTGCAGCAAGGAACAGGACCCGGCCACCCAGAGGTTGTCGCCAAAACGCTGCTGCGCTTCAAGCAACTGACCCAACGCCTGCTCCAGATCACAGCGCCAGACGTTACGCCCGTTGACGACGCCCAGCGACAGCACCTTGTACGTCGGCAAACGATCCAGCACCAATGCCAGCTGCTCCGGCGCACGCACCAGATCGATGTGCAGACCGTCCACCGGCAGTGAAACCGCCAGCCCGAGATTGTCCTCCAGCCCCGAGAAGTAGGTCGCGACGAGTTTTTTCAACGGCGAATATTGCAGGCTGTGGTAGGTGCGTTCGAAAGCGTTTTTCCAGTCTTGCGGTAGATCCAGGCCCAGAATCGGCTCGTCAATCTGCACCCACTCCACGCCCTGCCCCGCCAGACGGCCGAGGATTTCCCCGTACAACGGCAGCAGACGATCCAGCAGATCCAGCTTGTCGAAGTCATCACCCTTGGTTTTCCCCAGCCACAGGAAAGTCAGGGGACCAATCAACACCGGTTTGACCTTGTGGCCCAGCGCCCGCGCTTCGTCCACTTCTTCGAACAGTTGCTCCCAACTCAATTGAAAGCGCTGATCCTGAGTAAACTCCGACACCAGATAGTGGTAGTTGGTATCAAACCACTTGGTCAGTTCCTGAGCGTATTGTTCTTTGCCATGAGCATGACCACAGCAGCTGTTTGCGCCCCGGGCCATGGCGAACAACGTCTCCAGCGTCGGCAAGCCACGGGCATTGCGAGTATCGGCAAAGCGCTCAGGGACCACGCCGAGCATCAGTGAATGGCTCAACACCTGGTCGTACCAGGCAAAATCGCCGACGGGCAGTAATTCAATACCCGCTTTTTTTTGCAGCTGCCAATGGGTGGCGCGCAGCTCGCGGCCAACAGCCTGCAAGCCGTTCTGATCCAGGTCGCCTTTCCAATAGGCTTCCAAAGCTTTTTTCAATTCACGATCCGCGCCGATGCGTGGAAAACCAAGATTGTGGGCCAAGGCCATGATGCGTCCCCTCTAAAAGATGGCGCCATTGTCGACAGCCGGGGCAACATGAGACAAACTCATTGTTTTCGTGTTGATCACAAAATCCATTCATGGAGCGCCAAGGTGTTAGAGATACGCCACCTGAAAACCCTGCACGCCTTGCGCGAAGCCGACAGCCTGGTCGAGGCTGCCGAGCGTCTGCATCTGACTCAGTCGGCGCTGTCTCACCAATTCAAGGAGCTGGAAGAGCGCATGGGCATGCAGCTATTCGTGCGCAAGACCAAGCCGGTGCGCTTCACCAGCGCCGGGTTGCGTCTGCTGCAGTTGGCTGATTCGGTGCTACCGCAGTTGCGCGGCGCGGAGCGTGACATCGCTCGCCTGGCGGGCGGCACAGCTGGACGCTTGCACATGGCTATCGAGTGTCATAGCTGCTTCCAGTGGCTGATGCCGACCATTGACCAGTTCCGCGATGCCTGGCCGGAAGTCGAACTGGACCTCGCCTCGGGCTTTGCCTTTGCCCCCCTGCCCGCTCTGGCCCGTGGCGACCTCGATCTGGTGGTGACGTCCGATCCGCTGGAACTGGTGGGCATAACTTATGTGCCGCTGTTCACGTACGAGGCGATGTTGGCGGTTGCCAACCAGCACCCACTGGCCGCCAAGCCTTACATCGTGCCGGAGGACCTGCTCAAGGAAACCTTGATCACTTACCCGGTTGAGCGTGATCGACTGGATATCTTCACGCGCTTTCTGGAACCCGCCGACATCGAACCCGCTCAGGTGCGGACTTCAGAACTGACCGTAATGATGATGCAACTGGTCGCCAGCGGCCGTGGCGTGTGCGGCATGCCTCATTGGGCGCTGCACGAATACAGCTCGCGTGGCTACGTGAAGGGCAAACGCCTGGGCGAAAAAGGATTGTTCGCTACACTCTATGCCGGAGTCCGCGCCGACATGCTCGACGCGCCGTACATGCGCGATTTCCTGCTGACCGCCAAGGACACCTCGTTCTCGACGCTGGATGGGGTGAGTGCGGTGAGGTGATGGCGTGATAACCCGTTGGAGCGAGGCTTGCCCGCGAATCAGTCACTGCGGTGTGTCATTCAACCCGAGTTATCGTTCTTCGCGGGCAAGCCTCGCTCCAACAAGCAGCACCTCGGAACGAATTCAACACACCGTAACGATTTCACTACGAAATCCGCAACTCCACGGCCGCCAAGGCTTTGATCCATCGAGAATTTGTAACGCGATACAAGCTGTATCGATTTCGCTACGGAGCAATGCGGAGCCGACTTTCGAGAAACCCTCAAGCCATTGATTTATATAGAAAATAAATTATTGGCCGCATATTTGCTAAGTGATTGTCATCAATGCCCGCGCCTGCTGCGAGCGGTAAGTCACTTTAGGAGTATTTATGAGCGAGTTGCGATTCACTGTCGATCACGAATGGCTGCGTGCCGAAGCCGATGGCAGTGTCACCGTAGGCATTACGCCTTACGCGCAAGAGTCTCTGGGTGATGTGGTTTACGTGCAACTGCCCGAGCTGCAGACCTACGCTCAGCATGCAGAAGCTTCGGTAGTGGAATCGGTAAAAGCCGCCAGCAGCATCAACATGCCCCTCGATGGCGAAGTGGTTGAAGTCAACCAGTCCCTCGACGCCACTCCCGAACTGGTCAATGAAGACGCCCTGGGCGCTGGCTGGTTCTTCCGCTTCATTCCCCAAGATGCCAGCGCTATCGATGGCCTGCTTGATCAAGATGCGTACGACCGCCTGATCAAAGCCAACGCCGAAGCCTGAGGAGCCGACCATGACTGACCGTATCGATCTGAGCACCGCCAACGAATTCATCGCCCGTCACATCGGCCCCCGCGCCGCTGACGAACAGGCCATGCTCTCCACCCTGGGTTTCGACTCCCTGGAAGCGCTGAGCGCCAGCGTCATCCCGGAAAGCATCAAAGGCACCAGTGTGCTGGGCATGGAACCAGGCCTGAGCGAAGCCGATGCGCTGGCCTCGATCAAAGCCATCGCCGGCAAGAATCAGCTGTTCAAGACCTACATCGGTCAGGGCTACTACGGCACTCACACGCCAGCGCCGATCCTGCGTAACCTGCTGGAAAACCCGGCCTGGTACACCGCTTACACGCCTTACCAGCCAGAGATTTCCCAAGGCCGTCTGGAATCCCTGCTGAATTTCCAGACCCTGATCAGCGACCTGACCGGCCTGCCGATCGCCAACGCCTCGCTGCTCGACGAAGCCACCGCCGCTGCCGAAGCCATGACCTTCTGCAAACGCCTGAGCAAGAACAAGAGCAGCCACCAGTTTTTCGCTTCCAGCCATTGCCACCCGCAAACCCTTGACGTACTGCGCACCCGCGCCGAGCCTTTGGGCATCACCGTTGTGGTGGCTGACGAATCAGAATTGACTGATGTCAGCCCGTTCTTCGGCGCCCTGCTGCAATACCCGGCCAGCAACGGCGACCTGTTCGACTACCGCGAACTGGTCGAGCGCTTCCATGCCGCCAACGCACTGGTGGCAGTAGCCGCTGACTTGCTGGCCCTGACCCTGCTGACCCCGCCGGGCGAGTTTGGCGCAGACGTGGCCATCGGCAGCGCCCAGCGTTTCGGCGTACCACTGGGTTTCGGTGGCCCGCACGCTGCTTACTTCTCGACTAAAGATGCGTTCAAGCGCGACATGCCGGGCCGTCTGGTCGGTGTTTCGGTGGACCGTCACGGCAAACAGGCCCTGCGTCTGGCCATGCAGACCCGCGAACAACATATCCGTCGCGAGAAAGCCACCAGCAACATCTGCACTGCGCAAGTGCTGCTGGCAAACATCGCCAGCATGTATGCCGTCTACCACGGCCCACGCGGCCTGACGCAGATCGCCAACCGCGTGCACCAACTGACCGCGATTTTCGCCAAGGGCTTGAGCCAGTTGGGCTTGAACGTCGAGCAGGAATTCTTCTTCGACAGCCTGTCCCTCAAGACTGGCGCCGACATCGCCACCTTGCACGCCAAAGCACGCGCCCAGCAGATCAACCTGCGTGAAATCGACGCCGAGCGTCTGGGCCTGTCGTTCGACGAGACCACCTCGCAAGCGTCGGTTGAAACCCTGTGGGCCATCTTCGCCGGTGAAGGGCAGAATCTGCCGGACTTCGCCGCACTGGCACAAAGCGTTGAAACGCGCCTGCCGCAAGCACTACTGCGTGAATCGGCAATTCTCAGCCACCCTGTGTTCAACCGCTATCACTCGGAAACCGAGCTGATGCGCTACCTGCGCAAACTGGCCGACAAGGACCTGGCGCTGGACCGCACCATGATTCCGCTGGGCTCGTGCACCATGAAGCTCAACGCCGCCAGCGAAATGATCCCGGTGACCTGGGCTGAGTTCGGCAACCTGCACCCGTTTGCACCCGCCGAGCAAAGCGCTGGTTACCAGCAGTTGACCGACGAACTGGAAGCGATGCTTTGCGCGGCCACCGGTTATGACTCGATCTCCCTGCAACCGAACGCCGGTTCTCAGGGCGAATACGCAGGTCTGCTGGCGATACGTGCCTATCACCAGAGCCGTGGCGATGAGCGCCGTGACATCTGCCTTATCCCGTCATCCGCTCACGGCACCAACCCAGCCACCGCCAACATGGCGGGCATGCGTGTTGTGGTTACCGCTTGCGATGCACGGGGCAACGTTGATATTGAAGACTTGCGCGCCAAGGCCATCGAGCACCGCGATCACCTTGCCGCACTGATGATCACGTACCCGTCGACCCACGGCGTGTTCGAAGAGGGCATTCGTGAAATCTGCGCCATCGTTCACGACAACGGCGGCCAGGTTTACATCGACGGCGCCAACATGAACGCCATGGTGGGCCTATGCGCACCGGGCAAGTTTGGCGGCGACGTCTCGCACTTGAACCTGCACAAGACCTTCTGCATCCCCCACGGCGGTGGCGGCCCAGGCGTTGGCCCGATTGGCGTCAAGTCGCACCTGACCCCGTTCCTGCCGGGCCACGCGAAGATGGAGCGCAAGGAAGGCGCGGTCTGCGCAGCGCCATTTGGCAGCGCCAGCATTCTGCCAATCACCTGGATGTACATCAGCATGATGGGCGGCGAAGGCCTCAAACGCGCTTCGCAACTGGCTATCCTCAACGCCAACTACATCTCCCGTCGCCTGGAAGAACACTACCCAGTGCTCTACACCGGCAGCAGCGGTCTGGTGGCTCACGAATGTATCCTCGACCTGCGCCCACTGAAAGAAACCAGCGGCATCAGCGTCGATGACGTCGCGAAACGCTTGATCGACTTCGGCTTCCACGCGCCAACCATGTCGTTCCCGGTGGCTGGCACCTTGATGATCGAGCCGACCGAGAGCGAATCCAAGGAAGAGCTGGACCGCTTCTGCGACGCCATGATCAAGATCCGCGAAGAAATCCGTGCAGTGGAAAGCGGCTTGCTGGACAAGGAGGACAACCCGCTGAAAAACGCTCCGCACACTGCTGCGGAAATCGTCGGCGAGTGGAGCCATCCCTACAGCCGCGAGCAAGCGGTGTATCCGGTGGAGTCCTTGATCGACGGCAAATACTGGCCACCGGTTGGCCGCGTAGACAATGTGTTCGGCGACCGCAACCTGATCTGCGCCTGCCCGTCCATCGAGAGCTATCAAGAGGCTTGATCCGCTATGTAACTCCCTTGTAGGAGCTGCCGAAGACTGCGAAGAGGCCAAACCTGCTTCGCAGGTTTTCGCAGCCTGCGGCAGCTCCTACAGGGACTTCATCCGCCTCTTTCTTAAGGATTGAACAATGACCACCGAACAACTGCTCACCACCCCGCTCCACGCCCTGCATCGCGAACTCGGCGCCAAGATGGTGCCTTTCGCAGGCTATGACATGCCCGTGCAGTACCCTGCCGGCGTGATGAAAGAACACCTGCACACCCGTGAAAAAGCCGGGCTGTTTGATGTATCGCACATGGGCCAGATCCGTCTGACCGGTGCCGATGCGGCCAAGGCGCTGGAAGCCCTGGTGCCTGTGGACATCATCGACCTGCCAGTGGGCATGCAGCGCTACGCGATGTTCACCAACGAAACCGGCGGCATCCTTGACGACCTGATGGTTGCCAATCTGGGCGACGATCAACTGATGCTGGTGGTCAACGCCGCCTGCAAGAACGAAGACCTGGCCCACCTGCAAAAGCACCTGGGTGGTCACTGTGAAATCCAGCCACTGTTCGAAGAGCGCGCCCTGCTCGCCCTGCAAGGCCCGCAAGCGGTAACCGTGCTGGCACGTCTGGCGCCAGAAGTCGCCAAGATGACCTTCATGCAGTTCGCCAGCGTGCAACTGATGGGCGTGGATTGCTATGTCAGCCGCTCCGGCTACACCGGTGAAGACGGCTACGAGATTTCCGTTCCGGCTGAACAGGCCGAAGCCTTGGCACGCCGTCTATTGGCTGAGCCGGAAGTCGCACCGATTGGCCTTGGCGCTCGTGATTCCCTGCGTCTGGAAGCCGGTCTGTGCCTGTATGGCCACGACATGAACACCGAAACCACGCCTATCGAAGCCAGCCTGCTGTGGGCGATCTCGAAAGTCCGTCGTGCCGATGGCCCGCGTGCTGGCGGCTTCCCCGGTGCCGAGCAGGTTTTCGCGCAACAGCAATCGGCTCCGGCCCGTAAACGCATCGGCCTGCTGCCACAGGAACGCACACCCGTGCGCGAAGGCACAGACATCGTCGACGCCGACGGCAACTCTATCGGCACTGTTTGCAGTGGCGGCTTTGGTCCAAGTCTGGGCGGCCCGCTGGCGATGGGTTATGTCGATAGCGCCTTTACTGCACTGGATACCCCGGTCTGGGCAGTAGTACGCGGCAAGAAAGTACCGATGCTCGTTACAAAAATGCCTTTTGTGGCACAGCGTTACTTCCGCGGCTAATAACCAGCGTCAAAAAAATGCGGCCGATACATCTATTGTTCGGCCGCATCTATCACCCTCGCCTATTCGCACTAAACAACAGCATAAGCGCCAAAGCAGCGCACTCGAACAGTGCGTTTAAAAGTTAAAAGCTATCGATTAAACCTCAGCAGTAAATATTCTTAAAACCTCGGCAAAACCCGCTGTGGACGGGCCTCGCGCGGGGGTTGTTTTTGTAACAAGAGTTAGCGTAGAGTTTCCTGACTGCGTTTGCATGGGTCGCTGAATCTGGACCTGGTCAGTAGCTCAAGTTGTTGCTACAACCCGCTCTACGTTCCTGTTTCCTGCAACCAGCCCAGCGCTCTTTCATGAGGAAGAGGCTGTCATCAATTCAAGTTCCAGGGAATAAGAAAATGTCCACACGTCAGAGCGGTACCGTCAAGTGGTTTAACGACGAGAAGGGTTTTGGTTTTATCACTCCAGAAAGCGGTCCGGACTTGTTTGTGCACTTCCGCGCTATTCAAGGCAACGGCTTCAAAAGCCTTAAAGAAGGTCAGAAAGTGACCTTCGTTGCGGTGCAGGGCCAGAAAGGCATGCAGGCTGACGAAGTTCAAGCTGAAGGCTAAGCCCTGGAACAGGAAAAGCCCCTGGTATTGATATCAGGGGCTTTTTTATGGACGTGATTCCGTAAACTGGGTTCTTTTTCACCACGAGAGCCACGCGATGTCCAGACACATGCTTCGTCCGCAAGGTGACTATCCGGCAGCCGGCCTGGGCCGTCGTCTAGCGGCCATCTTTTATGACGCTCTGTTGTGCTTCGCGCTGCTGCTGGTGACGGCCTTTATTTACAAACTCGTGATGATGGCGTTCATCGGCGAGGCCAGGCTCAAGGTCTTGTCGGAATCGGGCTCGCTGGATGGCGACCCGTTGTTGTCGGCGATTCTGTTCATGGTGCTCTTCGGTTTCTTCGCCAAGTTCTGGACTCACTCGGGGCAAACCCTGGGCATGCAGGTCTGGGGCATTCGCGTGCAGAACGCCGATGGAAGCGGCATCTCGCTGATGCAGGCGCTGCTGCGCTTCATGGTGTCCATTGCTTCGTGGCTGTGTCTTGGGCTGGGTTTTGTCTGGGCGTTGTTCGACAAGCACAAGCGCAGTTGGCATGACCTGTATTCCAATAGCCAGTTGGTTCGGGTGCCGAAGCAGAGGTAGCGAATGCTTTCCTGCGATAGGCGTGAATATCTAAAGATCTTTCAAGAAAGTTTTTTTGTGTACATATCCATTCCTGCGGTAACGGCGGCTTAGGGTTCCGCCCTTACGGCGGGTCACTTTTGGCAAACAGCCCGGAATGCCGGCCCAGCCAAAAGTAACCAAAAAGTCCTTGCTCCTTTGTCCGGGTCTTCGCTGAGCTCAGACTTCCCTCACTCCGGCATTGCTCCGTGGGGACGCCGCAATGGGCCATCCATGGCCCGGTGCGGCTAGCCCGGCATCCATGCCGGGCTCCCCACTACGCAATACCTGCGTTCGGCCTCCCACAAGTCGCGATTTGTGGTGTCTGCAGTATCGCGTTCCTGACACACCTCCAAGATCGGCAGTGGGTCAGTGGGATTGGTTTCGCGTCCACTACCGCAATCGCGGGCAAGCGCGCTCCTACGGTTGGATCGCATTTCAACTGTTGGATCGCGCTTGGTCTGGGCCGTATCCGGACGATGAACGATGACGCGTGTGTATGATCTACGCAGCGCCTGATTCGCGAGCAAGGTCGAGCGCCACCCCGGTCACTCCCACAGAAGATCACCAAACCCGTGGGAGCGACCGGGGTGGCGTTCCACCTTGCTCGCGAAGAGGCAATTACATCCGATAGTTATTTATCGCCTGGAATACAGCCTTCGCAAGCAAGCTTGCTCCCACAAGTCCGAGGCGCACTCAAACCCGTGGGAGCGAATTCATTCGCGAATGAGCCCAAACAACAAACATCGCGCGGTAAGTTCACCCAAACAGGTCGGCTTTCAGGCCGCCTCGTTCGCTTTTGATTTGGCTTTTGATCTTGGGCGCCCCGTTAAACCACGCTGGCCGAACGTAGGCCTTGAACCGTGGGCAACCCGGCAGGACGCCGGGTTAGCCGCGCTGGGCCAAGGATGGCCCTTCGCGGCGGCCCACGGTTCAAGGTCTGCGGTCGGGTACACCGAGCCTGGGCGAGGTGCCGAGTGGTGGGGCAAGAGCGTTTTGCTTACTTTTGCGCTTCAAAAGTGAGGCGCCGTAAGGGCGCAACCCTAAGTGGCCGTTACCGCAGAAATGGATATGTACTCAAAACCAAATGTAGTGGACCTGCGCCATGACAACACCCACAAAAAAGCCGACTAAAAGCCGGCTTTTTCAAAACTAGAAACCCTTACCCAGCCCTGCGCAGCAGCAGAATCCCCGCCAACGCACAGACCCCGGCAGGCACCAGCACCGCGAACAGCGGCGAGAAGCCGAACACCAGGCTCGAAGGCCCCAGCAGATCCTGCGCAATGCGGAAGGTGAAACCCACCAGCACGCCGGTGAACACCCGCTGACCCAAAGTCACCGAACGCAGCGGACCAAAGATGAAAGAGATCGCCATCAGCACCAGCGCCACGGTCACCAGAGGCTGCAGGACTTTGGTCCAGAATGCCAACCAGTAACGGCCACTGTTCAAGCCCTGATCAGCCAGATAATGCGCGTATTGCCACAAGCCAGTGATGGACAACGAATCAGGCGGCATGATCACGGTGTTCAGCAGTTGCGGGCTGAGCGCCACGTCCCAGCGTTCCTCGGGGGTCTTGATCACTTCGGTACTACCGTCACGGAAGAAGGTCGTGGTGATGTCCTTCAACTCCCAGTAATCGGTTTTGAACGTGGCCTGCTTGCTGAAGCTGGCGCTGAGCATGTGCCGCTCGTCATCGAAGCGGTAGCGGGTCACGCCGTACAACACGCCGCTGGGTTGCACGGCGTTGATGTGGATGAACTCGTCACCCTGACGATGCCACATACCGTGACGTGCGCTCTGCGCGTCGCCACTGCCTTGTGCCAGCGAGCGATTGGCCTGGGCCTGATTCTCGGCGGCAGGCGCAACGTACTCACCCACCAGCACGCCGAAGATCATCAGCACCAGCATTGGCTTCATTACCGCCCAGACGATGCGCCCGATGGACACCCCGGCCGCACGCATGATGGTCAGTTCGCTGCTGCTGGCCAGGCTGCCGAGGCCGATCAGGCAGCCGATCAGCGCCGCCATCGGCAGCATTTCATAGAGCCGGCGCGGCGCGGTCAGGGCAACAAAGCCGCCCGCGTCCAGCAAGGTGTAGGAATCACTGACATCGCCCATTTCATCGATGAAGGCGAACAGTGAAGCCAGCCCCAGGATGATCCCCAGTACAGCCAGGATCGCGATGAATACGCTTTTGCCAATGTAGCGATCGAGCTTAACCATGGGTCACCTCCGACACAGCGCGGCGACTCGCCATTTTCAAGCGCAACGGCTCCCAGTACAGCAAGCCCAAGCCTATCAACAGGAAGATGGCGTGCACCCACCATAAGCCCAGCGCCATCGGCAGCTTGCCTTTTTCAAGGGCGCCACGGGCAGCAATCAGGATGGTCAGGTACGCCATGTACAGCAGAATGGCTGGCAGTAATTTCAGATAGCGACCCTGACGCGGATTGACCCGCGCCAGCGGCACGGCCATCAGGGTCACGATGAAGACCAGGATCGGCAGCGAGATACGCCAGTGCAGCTCGGCCTGATTGCGGCGGATGTCGCTGCCGAACAGGTCGAGGGTCGGAATGGCTTCGCGGTCGGTGATTTCGTTGCTGATGTCCGGCTTGGGCAGCAGCGCACCGTAAGTGTCGTATTTGATGGCGCGGTAGTTGGCTTCACCCGGATTACCGTCGTAGCGATAGCCGTTTTCCAGAATCAGAAAGCGGCTGCCGTCGGGCTTCACTTCCTGATGGCCTTTTTCGGCCACCAGCACGGTGATTCCGCGATCCTTGGATTTGTCCGCAGAGATGCGTTTTTCCGAAATGAACACACCACCCAGTTTCGAACGATCATCCGAGAGTTCCTGAGTGTAAGTGACTCGACTGCCATCACGCAGGGTCTGGAAGCGGCCCGGCACCAGGGTATCGAACTCGGTCATGGCGTCCTGTTTGTTGATCAGCAGCGAGAACTGCGTGGCACCCTGCGGCGCGAGGCTGAAGCTCAACCAGGCCACCAGCAATGCGACCAGCGCGGCCGGCGCCATGGTCATGGCCAGCAAACGCTGCTGGCTCATACCCGTGGCGGAAAGCACGGTCATTTCGCTCTCAAGGTACAGACGTCCATAGGCCAGCAGAATGCCGAGGAACAAACCCAGTGGCAGGATCAGTTGCAGGAAGCCGGGCATGCGAAAGCCCATGATCAGGAACAGCACGCCTGGATCCAGTGCGCCGGACGCTGCTTGCGCCAGGTACTTGATGAAGCGTCCGCTCATGATAATTACCAGCAAGACAGCGCTGACAGCGCTCAAGGTAACCAGCACTTCTCGGGACAGATAACGGAAGACGATCAAACCAGACACTCCAGGGTCGCCGGGCTCAGGCAGCCAGACAAGAAAAAAGGTATCAGTGGTGACGGCAGATTCAACAGATTGAGCCGTGAACCCGCCAAAAAATATGCGGCATTATCCTGTGAATCAGGTGCTCTGTCACTGCGCACTCTGGATAGTTCATACGTACCCGTCCTACACAGCGCGGTATCGGTATGTTTTACGGGGTTGTCAGGGGTCCTGTGCGGGGGTCAAACTGCGGGCCTTGTCGCTGACAGGTGCATGCGCAACCGCTGCAGCCTGTCGCGCACGTCATTCATTTCGCGATAGCTCATCGTTTATTCGGGGACCCGGACATGGAATTGGTTGTTAAAAGCGTAAGCCCAGAAACCTTGAAGACCGCCACGCTGGTGGTTGCCGTAGGCGAAGGCCGCGTGCTCAGCGACGCTGCCAAGAGCGTAGACGCTCTGAGTGGTGGTGCCATTGCCGCCGTTCTCAAACGCGGCGATCTGGTTGGCAAGGTTGGCCAGAGCCTGCTGCTGCACAACCTGCCAAACCTCAAAGCCGAACGCGTGCTGCTGGTCGGCACCGGTAAAGAAGCCGAACTGACCGACCGCCAGTTCAAGAAAATCATCAGCGGCGTGCTGTCCACGCTCAAGGGCCTGGGCGGCACTGATGCTGCCATCGCCCTGGATCAGGTCGCAGTCAAGAACCGCGATACCTACGGCAAAGCTCGCCTGTTGGTTGAAACCCTGGCCGATGGCGAATACGTCTTTGATCGCTTCAAGTCGCAAAAAACCGAAGCCCGTGCCCTGAAAAAGGTCACCCTGCTGACCGACAAAATCAGCGTCGCCGACGTGGAACGCGCCGCGACCCACGCACAGGCTATCGCTACCGGCATGGCCCTGACCCGCGACCTGGGCAACATGCCACCGAACGTTTGCCACCCGGTTTATCTGGGCGAACAAGCCAAGGCAATGGGCAAAGCGCACAAGAACCTCAAGGTTGAAGTGCACGACGAGAAAAAACTCGCCGAATTGGGCATGGGTTCGTTCCTCGCCGTGGCTCAAGGCAGCGCCCAGCCGCCGCGCCTGATCGTCATGAACTACTCCGGTGGCAAGAAAAGCGAGAAGCCTTTTGTCCTGGTCGGCAAAGGCATCACCTTTGATACCGGCGGCATCAGCATCAAGCCGGCTGCCGGCATGGACGAGATGAAGTTCGACATGTGCGGTGCCGCCAGCGTGTTTGGCACCCTGCGCGCTGTGCTGGAGCTGCAGTTGCCGATCAATCTGGTGTGCGTCATCGCCGCCGCCGAGAACATGCCCAGCGGCACCGCGACTCGCCCGGGCGACATCGTCACCACTATGAGCGGCCAGACCGTTGAAATCCTCAACACCGACGCCGAAGGCCGTCTGGTGCTGTGTGATGCCCTGACCTACGCCGAACGCTTCAAGCCGCAGGCAGTGATCGACATCGCAACCTTGACCGGCGCTTGCGTCGTGGCCCTGGGCGGTCATACGTCCGGCCTGCTAGGCAATAACGATGCGCTGATCAATCAGCTGCTGGATGCCGGCAAATTCGCTGACGACCGCGCCTGGCAGCTGCCGTTGTTCGACGAATATCAGGAGCAACTGGACAGCCCGTTCGCCGACATCGCCAACATCGGTGGCCCTAAAGGCGGAACCATCACCGCTGCGTGCTTCCTGTCGCGCTTTACCAAAACCTACGAGTGGGCGCACCTGGACATCGCCGGTACCGCCTGGCTGAGCGGCGGCAAGGACAAGGGCGCCACTGGCCGTCCGGTTCCACTGCTGACCCAATACCTGCTGGATCGCGCGGGCGCGTAAGGACACCGGGCCGGCTGTCGTTGACACCGCCCTGTAGGAGCTGCCGAAGGCTGCGAATTGCGGTCTGTCAGGAGAAGGGCTTTCGCAGCCTTCGGCAGCTCCTACAGGGATATGCGTTTCGAATGCGCCCCGCGACCTGGAATCAACATGACACAAGTCGACTTCTATATTCTCCCCAGCGCCGATCCGTCGGCACGCCTGGACTTCGCCTGCAAGCTCACGGAGAAGGCCTGGCGCATGGGCCACCGCATTTACCTGCATTGCAGCGATGCTGCCCAGCGTGAAGACCTCGATGCCCGACTGTGGCGCTTCAAGGGTGAAACCTTCGTTCCTCACGGCGATGCCGAAGAAGATCAGATTGCACCTGTAGTGCTGGGGCTGGGTGAAGACCCGGGACAACATCAGGATCTGTTGGTCAACCTTGACCTGCGCATTCCCGAATTTTTCAAACGTTTCGCCCGCGTGGCGGAAATCGTCGTGGAAGATCCCGCGATACGACTGGCCGCACGAGAGAGTTTTCGTTTCTATCGTGAACAGGGCTATCCTCTGCAGGATCACCGACTACAGCGTCTTTGAGCACCCCGATGGATAATTCAAAACCCCTGAAAGACTCCGCCAACCTGCTGGATGACCTTGAGTCGATCCGCCAGTTGCTCGGCGACGACTCCCCGACCACCTCAGGCAATGGCGAGGGCCAGATTCCTTTGCTGTTCGATGTGGTGGGCGCCAAACCGGCACTGGCTGAGGAACTGGATTTCGGTGGCGATGAGGCCGATATCCCGACGCTGACGTCGGAACCAGCGGTAGCAGCCGCGCCTGCACCTGCACCTGCACCACAGCAAGCGGTTTCTAAAGAAGACGCGCTGCTGCATCTGGATACTGAGCTGCGCGACGCCGCCCAGTTGATCATGCAAGACGTGATCGATGACTTCGCTCCGCACATCGAAACCGAGATCAAAAGGCGTCTTGAGGCCAGGTTGGAGCGGTTGCTGAGTCAGTATCAGAACTGATTGGCGTCTGTGCCGGTTTTATCTGTTGGAGCGAGGCTTGCCCGCGAATTAGCCGGCGCGGTGAGTCAGGTGCACCGCATTAGCGTTCTTCGCGGGCAAGCCTCGCTCCAACAGAAACCGGGCCTGTAGGCGAGCCCCAAATGATAAAAATCTGCATCTGACCCACCTACAACTCAATTTTGCATAGCCCATCATCGCCCCGCTCTACGCCCAGCCGCTCATCCTCGCTATACTTGTCGGCTTTCCTGAATTACAGCAATAGGTTCCCGCCGCGCATGGACAAGACCTACCAGCCGCACGCTATTGAAACTTCCTGGTATCAGACCTGGGAATCCGAGAATTACTTCGCGCCGCAAGGTTCGGGTGACTCGTACACCATCATGATCCCGCCGCCAAATGTCACCGGCAGCCTGCACATGGGGCACGGTTTCAATAACGCGATCATGGACGCCTTGATCCGTTTCCGCCGCATGCAGGGTCGCAACACCCTGTGGCAGCCGGGCACCGACCACGCCGGTATCGCTACGCAGATGCTGGTAGAACGTCAGATTGAAGCGCAGGGCCTGAACCGTCATGACCTGGGCCGCGAGAAGTTTCTGGAAAAGATCTGGGAATGGAAGGATCAGTCCGGCGGCAACATCAGCCGTCAGATCCGTCGCCTTGGCTCGTCCGTGGACTGGAGCCGCGAGCGCTTCACCATGGATGACGGGCTGTCCGAAGCCGTTAAAGAAGCCTTCGTGCGTCTGCATGAAGACGGCCTGATCTATCGTGGCAAGCGTCTGGTCAACTGGGACACCAAACTGCACACGGCGATTTCCGACCTCGAAGTGGAAAACCACGACGAGAAAGGCTTCCTGTGGAACCTGCGTTATCCACTGGCTGACGGCGCGAAAACCGCTGACGGCCTGGATTACCTGATCGTTGCCACCACTCGCCCGGAAACCATGCTCGGTGATGCCGCCGTTGCCGTTAACCCGGAAGACGAGCGCTACAAGGCGCTGATCGGCAAGTTCGTCGAGCTGCCTCTGGTTGGCCGTCGCATCCCGATCATCGCGGACGATTATTGCGACCCTGAATTCGGCACCGGCTGCGTGAAGATCACCCCGGCTCACGATTTCAACGACTACGAAGTCGGCAAGCGCCACAACCTGCCGCTGCTGAACATCTTCGACAAAAATGCCCACGTACTGGCCACTGCTCAGGTGTTCAACCTGGACGGCACCCTGAACGAAACCGTTGACGGCACCCTGCCCGCGCAATACGCCGGCCTGGATCGCTTCGAAGCACGCAAGCAGATCGTCGCTGCCTTCGATGCTGCCGGCCTGCTGGTCAGCGTTGATGATCACGCCCTGAAAGTCCCGAAAGGCGACCGTTCCGGCACCATCATCGAGCCGTGGCTGACCGATCAGTGGTACGTGTCCACCAAGCCATTGGCAGAACCTGCCATTGCCGCCGTGGAAGACGGCCGCATCGCCTTCGTGCCCAAGCAATACGAAAACATGTATTTCTCGTGGATGCGCGACATCCAGGACTGGTGCATCAGCCGTCAGCTCTGGTGGGGCCACCGCATCCCGGCCTGGTACGACGAGTCCGGCAAAGTGTATGTCGGCCGCGACGAAGCCGAAGTCCGCGCCAAGAACAACCTTGGTCCTGAGGTTGCGCTGCAACAGGACAACGACGTTCTCGACACCTGGTTCAGCTCGGGCCTGTGGACGTTCTCCACCCTCGGCTGGCCGGAAAAAACCAAGGCGCTGGAAACCTTCCACTCTACCGACGTGCTGGTCACCGGCTTCGACATCATTTTCTTCTGGGTTGCCCGGATGATCATGCTCACCATGCACTTGGTGAAAAACGAAGACGGCACGCCGCAAGTACCGTTCAAGACGGTGTATGTGCACGGTCTGGTCCGCGATGGTCAGGGTCAGAAAATGTCCAAGTCCAAAGGCAACGTCCTGGACCCGCTGGACATCATCGACGGCATCGAGCTGGAAGATTTGGTGCAGAAACGCACCTCCGGCATGATGCAGCCGAAACTGGCCAAGAAGATCGAGAAGCAGACCCGCGACGAGTTCGCCGACGGCATCGCCAGCTACGGCACCGACGCCCTGCGTTTCACCTTCTGCTCGCTGGCGTCCACCGGTCGCGACATCAAGTTCGACATGGGCCGCGTCGAAGGCTATCGCAACTTCTGCAACAAGATCTGGAACGCCGCGCGCTACGTGCTGGACAAGGGCGAAGACTGCGGCCAGAACGGCGAAGAGGTCGAGCTGTCTCTGGCGGACCGCTGGATCATTTCGCAACTGCAACGCACCGAAGCCGAAGTGACCCGCCAACTGGATCAGTTCCGCTTCGACCTCGCTGCCCAGGCTTTGTACGAGTTCATCTGGAATCAGTATTGCGACTGGTACCTGGAACTGTCCAAGCCCGTGCTGTGGGACGAAACTGCGCCGGTTGAGCGTCAGCGCGGCACTCGTCGCACACTGGTTCGCGTGCTGGAAGTTGCCCTGCGTCTGGCCCATCCGTTCATGCCGTTCATCACCGAAGAAATCTGGCAGCGCCTCGCGCCGCTGGCCGGTGCCGAAGGCAAGACCATCATGCTGCAACCTTGGCCGGTGGCTAACGAAGCACGCATCGATCAAGCCGCTGAAGACGACATCGAATGGCTCAAAGGCCTGATGCTCGCCACCCGTAACATTCGTGGCGAAATGAACATCGGTCCGGGCAAGCCGCTGCAGTTGTTCCTCAAGAACGTCAACGCCGAAGACCTGCGCCGCTTGCAGGAAAACGACTACCTGCTGAAAAAGCTCGCCAAGCTGGAGTCCATCACCGTGCTGGAAGCCGGCGCCGAAGCACCGCTGTCGGCTACCGGTCTGGTTGGCGAGATGGAAGTGCTGGTGCCAATGGCCGGCCTGATCGACAAAGACGCCGAGCTGGCGCGTCTGGACAAGGAAATCCTGCGTCTGCAAGGCGAAGTGCAGCGGGTTGGCGGCAAGCTGTCTAACGCAGCGTTTGTTGACAAGGCCCCGGCAGAGGTCATCGCCAAAGAACGCGCCAAAATGGCCGAGGCCGAACAGGCTCTGGGCAAACTGGCCGAGCAGCATGCGCGGATTGCGAGTTTGTAAGTGAAACAAGCAGCCAGCCTGAAACCCAGGCTGGCTGCTTACCATGAACCCTGTAGGAGCGAACTGTTCGCGAGGCGTCGTACCTGACACACCGCCTCGCGAACAAGTTCGCTCCTACAGGGGTCTGCGCTTCTCCAGCGTCAAATCGGTTATGACTATCCTGGTCAAACCAAAACATCCCGAATAAAGACCAGAAAACCTAGTATTTCTGCTAGTACTGCCAGCCCTCCACCCAGCGTATTCTCTTTCCAGCAGCCCCCTGTATTGACTGCCGCCTTATAACTGAAGCGATAGAGGATACGAGGTGCAATCTGATGAAAAAGCCAAAACACGGTCGGCAGCGCCCTGACCAATCCAACCAGACCAATGTTCTGCTGGCAGTTGATCGGCAAAATTCTGTGCTGGCTGAACTCAATAACAGTGATTTGAGCAAAGTCCGCTATAGCGCCTACGGACAGCGCTCTGCTGAGCGAGATCCAGCCGCATCAGTGGCGTTCAACGGTGAGTTCCGGGAGCCGGATACGGGTTGGTATCTGTTGGGCAATGGGTACCGAGCGTATAACCCAGTGTTGAGGCGCTTCCACAGTCCGGACAGCATGAGCCCGTTCGGGAGTGGTGGGCTGAATGCCTACAGCTATTGTGTGGGGGATCCGATCAATAACACTGACCCGACTGGGCATTTTGCTTTTAGCGCTCTGTTCCGGCGACTTACTTCCTACAATGCACTGCTTGATATTTCATTAGTTAGCATGCTTTCTGGGGTGGTTATAGCATCTGCAAGTTTGGCTGTGAAGGAACGAAAGCTAAAACATACACTGCTCGGAGTCGGGGGTGGTTTATTTGCTGTTGGTGCGGGGCTGTACCTGGGGAGGGAACGTGTTTTCACTATACTCAGGCATCGGCAAGGGAGGGTAACCTCAAACACCTCCCCTCGGCCATCTAACACCGCCTCTCGGGAATCCATCCCTATGAACCCTATGAACGATCCCGCTGGGCGTATGGTTGAAAATCCCCCCGTTGCCCTAAGCTCCACGCCATCGCACATACCCTTGCCCGGTAGAGCCCCCCGGTCATCTGCTTCTAGTGATTCGTCATCTAGTGTTGAGTTTCATTTGGGCACTCCTCCACGTCTTAGTAGGTCAGATAGCGCGTCAAGCTGGAGCTACCGCGTTAATCCACTTGATAACCGACGCAATCTGTTTGCGAAGCGGAGTTCTATACGCCAATAGGCAAGCCGATGCCCTCATCAGGGCCAGCTGTGGGACAATGCCCACCACTCAAGCCCCGACGCTGACCCGACGCAACCATGACTATTCCGAAACAAACGGCCGCATCCGGCAAAAAGCTCCCGACGAAAACCAAAGCGCCGGGAGCTGAGCCGCGTGAAAAAGCCACCCTGCACCCGCGCAATCGCCACCAGGGCCATTACGACTTTCCCAAGCTGATCAAGAGCAGCCCGGAGTTGGGTCAGTTTCTGATCACCAATCCATACGGCAAGGAAAGCATCGACTTCGCCAACCCTTCCGCCGTGCGAGTGTTCAACCGGGCGTTGCTGAAGTCGTTCTACGGCATCGCACATTGGGACATTCCGGCGGATTACCTGTGCCCACCGATTCCGGGGCGTGCGGATTACCTGCACTTTCTGGCCGACCTGCTGGCCGAGGGCAATGAGGGCGTGATTCCGCGTGGGGCCGCGATCAAGGCGCTGGACGTCGGCACCGGCGCCAACTGCGTTTACCCGCTGATCGGGCATAGCGACTACGGCTGGCAATTCCTCGGCTCGGACATCGACCCTACCGCCATTGCCGCCGCTACGGCGATCATCAAGTCCAACAAGCTGAACAAAGCCATCATCCTGCGTCAGCAAGGCAACCGTAAGCAGATCCTGCTGGACCTGCTAAACAGTGATGAGCGTTTCGACGTCAGCCTGTGCAACCCGCCCTTCCATTCGTCTCTGGAAGAAGCCCAACGGGGCAGCCAGCGTAAATGGCGTGCTCTGGGCAAAGCCGATCCGAAGCGCAAGCTGCCGGTGCTGAATTTCGGCGGGCAATCCCAGGAGTTGTGGTGCGAAGGTGGCGAAATCGGCTTCGTGACCCAACTGATCAAGGAAAGCACCCAGCTGGGCAGACAAGTGCTGTGGTTCAGTACCCTGGTGTCGAAGGCGTCGAACCTGCCATTGATTCAAAGCACGCTGAAGAAAGTCGGCGCAGTAGAAACGCGTATCGTCGAAATGGGCCAGGGGCAAAAGCAAAGCCGCTTCGTGGCCTGGACGTTTCATGACAAGGCAAAGCAAGAGGCTTGGCGGCAGGAGCGCTGGTCTAACTGATGGTGTAGAACTTGTGGGAGCAAGCTTGCGAAAGCGGCTTATCGGCCTTCGAAAATGCAGGGAATGAACCGGCCTCTTCGCGAGCAAGCTCGCTCCCACAGGTTCAATACCGCGTTTTTTCAAGACACAAAAAAGCCGTGCCCGGTTGACCGGCGCACGGCTTTTTCACAGCAAGCGTGAGCTTACTTGTTGATCGAGTCGCTCAGCACTTTTGCTGGTACGAACTTGATCACTTTCTTGGCAGCGATTTCGATGGCAGCGCCAGTCGAAGGGTTACGGCCAGTGCGAGCTGGACGCTCGGCTACTTTCAGTTTGCCGATACCCGGCAGAGTGATTTCAACGCCGTTTTCCAGTTGGTCGGCAACAATTTGGCCCAATTGCTCAAGAGCATTACGCGCGGTGGTTTTTGGCGCGTCGATAGCTTCTGCGATATCGGCGATCAATTGGTCTTTAGTCAGAGCCATGGTGGTGTTCCTTCCCTATCAAATTCATTTGGATTGCAGAGTGCAGCATCGGCCTGGGGCCAGGCGATGAACCTGACCCTCCAATAGCAGCCACGATTAATCGCGAACTGTAGATGCTCAAAGCGGGCAATGGTTCGGCCCGAAAGCACACAAACTGCGGTGCCTGGAGCTCTATGCTGCGCAAGACCGGGCAAAACTAGCACAGAGCCGAGCAAATATCCGCACTAACCTACCCGTTTGGACAGGTTTATCCTCAATCTGCCGAAAAAACATACTCCAATACCACCACAAGAGCTAAAACCAAGGGTCTCAGGGGCGTTTGAAGCTCGTGTGCGCTACACTGGCCGCCGTTGAAACGAGCCGCACCGCTCGACCTGTATTCCGCTCACAACCAGCCGAGAACTCCATGCCGATCCGTCATTGCATCGTCCACCTGATCGACAAGAAACCCGACGGTACGCCAGCTGTCCTGCACGCACGTGACTCTGAACTCGCCGAATCCCAAGCCATCGAGAACATGCTGGCGGACCTCAACGAGAGCTATAACGCCAAGCAAGGCAAGGCCTGGGGGTTCTTCCATGCCGAGTCCGGCGCGCATCCATTCAGCGGCTGGCTGAAGGAATACATGGACGGCGGCAAAGACTTCACCGCATTCAGCCGCATCGCGGTAGAGCATCTGCAGAAGCTGATGGAAGAATCCAACCTGTCCGTCGGCGGCCACGTGCTGTTTGCCCACTATCAGCAAGGCATGACCGACTACCTGGCCATTGCTCTGCTCCACCACAGTGAAGGCGTGGCAGTGAGCGAAACCCTGGACGTAACACCATCGCGCCACCTGGACCTCGGTCAGCTGCACCTGGCGGCGCGCATCAACGTGTCCGAGTGGCAGAACAACAAGACGTCCAAACAGTACATCTCGTTCATCAAAGGCAAGAACGGCAAAAAGGTTTCGGAGTACTTCCGCGACTTCATCGGCTGCCAGGAAGGCGTCGACGGCCCTGGCGAAACACGTACCCTGCTCAAAGCCTTCAGTGACTTTGTCGAAAGCGAAGACCTGCCGGAAGATTCCGCCCGGGAGAAGACCAAGACCCTTGTGGACTACGCCAGCAGCCAGAGCAAGATGGGCGAACCCATGGGCCTGGAAGAGCTGTCCGGGCTGATTGATGAAGAACGCCCGCGCGCGTTTTACGATCACATCCGCAACAAGGACTATGGCCTGTCACCCGAGATCCCGGCGGATAAGCGCACCCTTAACCAGTTCCGTCGCTTCACCGGCCGTGCAGAAGGCCTGTCGATCAGTTTCGAAGCGCATCTGCTGGGCGACAAGATCGAATACGACGAAGCCGCTGGCACCTTGATTATCAAGGGCCTGCCGACGCAGCTGACCGACCAGCTCAAGCGTCGCTGAGGGCACTGGCTCATGTTGATACGCACCCTGAAGAAAGTTGTACTGATCATGCTGGTGGTGGTGGTTTACCAGAACTGGGGCAAGATCGAGCACTTCTTCAACCCATCGGACGCGGTCCCAGCACAGACCCAGGCGCAAGCCCGCGTGGTGATGTACGCCACCGAATGGTGCGGCTACTGCAAACAGACCCGGCGCTTCCTCGACAGCAAAGGTATCCCGTACAAGGAATACGACATCGA